>SXGQ01240088.1_pt1 | contig 34545 bp, 49 predicted proteins | sample 3178371 | NCBI WGS metagenome assembly SXGQ01 (sample SAMN11356859, study PRJNA531348) | freshwater metagenome | isolation source: freshwater sample F1-20 | place: China: Fuxian Lake, Yuxi | collected 2017-12-25 | reverse complement strand
GTCGTCCTAGACGACAGCCCCAACCAAGAAACCTGGCGGCACATCTACGGCCTCTGCGCCGACGAACGCTACCGAATCCGGGCATACCGACCCCACACCCCCAGCGGCGGCAACATCGGAGCAGTCAAACACGACGCCTTCATGCTCGGCAGAGGCGACATCCTCGTCGAACTAGACCACGACGACGAACTAACCCCCGACTGTCTCGCAGAAATCCACCAAGCCTTCCAAGACCCCGAGGTCGGGTTCGTCTGGTCAGACTGCTGCGAACTGTTCCCCAACGGCGAATCAGGCCGCTACCCCGAAGGCTGGGGCCTCGGCTACGGCTCCGACTACTGGGACGAACAGCACGGTGTCTGGGCGATGCAAGTCCCCATGAACCGGGTGACCCTCTCCCACATCGTCTCCGCCCCCAACCACGTCCGGGCATGGCGGGCATCCGTCTACCACACCATCGGCGGACACAACCCCAGCCTCCCGGTCGCAGACGACTACGAACTGATAGTCCGAACAGCCCTCGCCACCCGCTGCCACCACATCCCCAAAATGCTCTACAAGCAGCACATCGGGGCAGGCACAGCACAACGCACAATGAACGGGCTGATACAAGAACTTGTGCCGCAGATACATGCGAAATACGCCACCCAAATTGCCGACAGGTTCCCCTGCTAATATCGGGTCACCTGAACAAAGGAGTCGGTATGCCGATGGTTGGCGGAAAAGAGTATCCCTACAGCAAGGCCGGAATGATGGCCGCAAAGAAGGCTGCAAAGAAGTCGGGCAAGCCCATGAAGATGGGCAAGAAGGCAGCCAAGAAGAAGTAAATGTCCACCTTCGGCCAACTTGTCAACCGTACGCAACGCCAGTTGTTGTCGGGTGTGGTGGAGGAACGCAACAAGCTGTCCGCCAACATGACCGCGACCGCAACATCTTTGGTGTTGACATACGAGCTTGGTGGGGTTCGAGTCGGGTCTGTTTTAGAGGTTGACTCGGAACAGATGTATGTGTGGGATGTTGTTGAAGCCACTAAGACGGTGACGGTTGAGCGGGCCTTCAATGGCACGTCAGCTGTTGCGCACACATCAGGCAGCATTGTTCTGGTGAATCCGCGTTTTCCCAGGGCGCAAATTCAGGAATCCATCAACGATGAACTAGCAGATTTGTCTAGCCCGATGAACGGGCTGTTCCAAGTCAAACTTCTTGACTTGACGTACAACGGCTCTGACCGGCAAATCAACCTTCCCGCGATTGGCATTGTCATCGACTTGTTGGAAGTCCGAAACAGGTTCATTTCAACGGACTACCAGCAGGTTCGGGATGTGAAATTGCTGCGAGACATGCCGACGAAAGATTTCGGGTCTGGGTTGGCGTTGCAGTTCAACCAGGCGGCCCGTTTTGGGGACCTGCGCATCTCCTACAAGGCTCCGTTCGGGAAGCTTGTTGCGGAGGGGGATAATGTGCAATCAATTTCTGGTTTCCCGGAAACAGCCGAAGATATTCTTGTTATCGGTTCACAGATTCGGTTGATGGCTCCCCGTGAAATCAAACGCAATTTTACCGAGTCGCAGGGTGATACACGCCGTTCCGATGAGGTGCCGCCGTCTGCGGTATCTAATTCGATTACGAATCTGTTGCGTTTGCGGAGGGACCGTATTACGGCGGAAGCTGCAAAGTTGAACCGTCAGTATCCTGTGTTTTTGCAGAGGTAGCCGATGACGGCTGTTGCTACTTTCGTTTCCCCGTATTCGCCCCCTCCGGCGTATTTTACGGGAACCGCATCGTCATCTTTGGTGCCGTCCGTTTTCCCTGTTGCTATTGATGGTCGCCCGTATATGGTTGACCAGAAATCGGGGCAGTTTCAACGCGGCTATGAGCAGCGTGTGCGTGATTCGCAGGACATTTCTACGGCTCCGGGTGAGGCGGCTATCAACCCTGGCGGTTTGTGGCGGCGCGGGCAGGACTCATGGCATTTGGGTGCAGGCCAAAAGTATGCGGATGCTGCTGGGGCTTTGGATTATCGGTTCTATAAGTCGAAGGGAATCAACCCGTGGACCAAGGGCCAAGTGTCTTTGTTGAACGCAACGAAGTTGTCGTTGTCTAACTCGGCCACGACGCAACGAATGGTCGTCCAGAATGGCCGCGTGTATGTCGGTTTAGACGAAGCTGTCAAGTTCTCTACTGACCCGTTTGCGGCCAGCCCTACTTGGACTGATTGCACGGGCGAACCAGGCGGCGGCAAGAAACTGATTTCCATGGCTACGGACGGAGACCGCATCTACTTCGGTTTCGAGAACGACGGTATCCGTGTATTGAACCCCGGTACTTCCACCACCGTGATTAGCGGAACCAAGTTCATCAACACAACCGACAACTACTATATGTTGGGGTTCGCTAAGGGGTTTATGTTTGGGGCGCATGACCACATTTTGCACAACATTGATGCGGCTGGGTCTAAATCCACTATTTTCACGCCGATTGAAACAGCTTGGCAATGGGTTGGAGTTGCGACGGGGCAGAACGCCGTGTATGCGGCTGGGTATGCGTCAAAGAAGTCGCTTGTTTACAAGGTGACTATCGCGTCTAATGGCGTGTTGGATAAGGGTGTTGTTGCTTTGGAGTTGCCGACGGGGGAGATTGCAACCTCCATCGCCGGGTATCTAGGTTTCATTGTCCTCGGCACGAACAAGGGTGTGCGGTTCTGTACGACGGATAGCAACTCGAATCTTGTTGCAGGGCCGTTGGTTCCGACATCAGGGTCGGTGTTGAAGTCTGCCTCCAACGACAGATTCTCATACTTTACTTGGACGAATTATGACGGCACTTCGGGCGGGTTGGGCAGGCTTGACTTGTCCACTTACACCGCCACTAACGCCCCGGCGTTTGCCACAGATTTGATGTACAACTCCACAGCTGACGTGACAAACGTTGTCATTTTTGACGACAAGCCCGTGTTGATGTTTTCTGGTATCGGGGTGGTTGTGGAGGACACTTCACAGAAAGTTGCTTCTGGGGCGATTGAGACAGGCACATGGCGGTGGGGTATCCCCGACCGCAAGTTCGTCGCCAAAATTGACACCCGCTCTGAACCCCTGAAAGGTTCCATCACCTCTCACATTTCCACCGACGAGTCAGATTACGAATCGGTCGGCACCTGGAACACGGACTCCGATACCGAAAACACGTTTGCAGGCACCGACGCAAAAGCGATTGAAGCCGCTTTCAAGTACACGTTGGAACGTGGCACCACCGTCACCGATGGCCCCGTGTTCACCCGCTGGATGGCCCGCGCCTACGCCACCCCGTTCCGGTCCCAAGTGTTCGTCGTGCCGATTTTGTTACACAAAAAGGTATCTATCCGTTCCCGCGACTATTTCTTTGATGTGGCAGAGGAACAGGACAGATTTGACGATTTGATTGCGCAGCCCCGAATTGTGACTTTGCAGATTGGGCGACGTAATCACACGGTTGTGGTGGAAGATATCCAGTTCACGCCGATTGACGCGACTGGAAACGCTTGGGATTTTGAGGGGACTCTTACTGTTACTATGAGAAGCGTCGAAAATTAGGAGTCACAATGGCTGTCAAAAGTAGAAGGTCGTATCAGGGTAAGCCTGTTTCGAACACTTTGGGTTCACAGCTCCTTGTCGGCGGAACCAGCATCTCTCTTGCCGCCACCATGTCTGGGTGGCCCACGTCTGCTGAACCGTTCTTTTGTGTAATTGATGCTGGGACGGCTAAAGAGGAAAAAGTTTGTGTGATTTATGCGACCACTACAACTTTGACGGTTGTTGACCCGGCTGATTTCACGTCGCCGTGGGGTGCGTCTGCGTTCGGACGTGGGGTGGATAATACGACGGCGTATCAGCATGAGGCTGGTGCGGTTATCTATCCGTGTATCACGGCCCGTGAGATGGATGAGGCGAACGAACTGGTGTCGAAGTATGGGGCGCAGGGTTCTGTGGTGTATCAGGGCGCTTCAACGTTCACGGAGCTTGCTATCGGTACGGCCGGTCAGGTGTTGAAGGTGAACAGTGGTGCGACTGCGCCCGAGTACGGTCAGGTTGGGACTGTTGGTATCGCAGACGATGCAGTAACCCTGCCAAAATTGGCGTTTGACCTGACTGGTGTCATCACTGCTTTCGGTGGCTCATCCGCACCGACGGGCTGGCTGTTGTGTGACGGCACCGCTGTGTCCCGAAGCACCTACGCCGACCTTTTTGCTGTGGTGAGCACGACGTACGGTATCGGTGACGGAACCAGCACGTTCAACGTTCCCAACCTGAAGGGTCGTATCCCGGTTGGTCGGGATTCAACGCAAACCGAGTTTGACACGTTGGGTGAAACAGGCGGCGCTAAGACTCATACTCTTACGTCGGCAGAAATGCCTTCTCACCAGCACAATGTTTCGGCTTACGCCCATACCGCATCCATTGGTTCAACAGACCTCGCGCACACACACACGTTCAGCGGTACGGTCGCTGGCGATGGGGCACATACGCACACCGTCAATGTCAACGACCAACACCAGCACCCCATCAACTATTCTGGCCGAACCAGTGGCAGCACGGGCGGTTACGGTGTTATCGACGGTACGGGCCACACCAGTACGTTTATCCAAACTGGGTCAAATGTTGCTGGGACAATCACCGCATCAACGGTATCTTCAACGCACAGCCACACGTACAGCGGCACCACCTCGGCTGCTACTACTACTGCGCCGGGGGTGGCGAGCATGAACCACAACCACACCATCAGCATTGACAACCACGATGCGAAGAACACCGACCCGACAGGTGGCGGCGGTGCCCACAACAACCTTCAGCCGTACCTCGTCGTCAACTACATCATCAAGCATTAGGAGCAACAATGGTCAAATTTCAAGTCATCGTCGGACGGGTTTTCGCCGTTTTCGGTTCATCGGCACTCGCCGCCATCGCTGGTGGTGCCATCGTTGACATCGCGTTGTGGAAGGCCGCAGCCCTCGCTGGGTTCATCAGCGCCGCCAAAGTCACCGAGCAGTTGCTTCGTTTCTGGGCTGAGGACGGTGTGCTGAGCAAGGAAGAAGTAGCGCTTGCGTTCGGCAAGAAGGCCGATGCTGCTCCGGCGGCTGAGTAGCCTTCTCTGCATCACCTGCGGGTTACTGCTTGTAGCGCTTGCTACGACAGTCAAAGCTGAGAACATTCGGGTTACTGCCCCGACCGACTACTGGTTTCAGTTTGAGGAACCAATCTTGTTTGATGTCCGCACGTATGCGGTTGCGGGGTCTTGGTCTGACCCGATGCTGTGGTTATACAACTCGGATGGTCAACTTCTTGCCCAAAATGATGACTGGTTCGGGTTGCAGTCGCATCTCTACATACAGGTGCAACCAGGCTGGTATCGGCTTCGAGCCGGGGTCTGTTGCGGGAATCCTGACGCTTGGTGGCCTGGTGTGCAGTACGACCTGGGCAGCACCGTGCAACCTGTTGAGGCCACAACAACCAGCAATGTGACCACAACTAGCAGCACGACAACGAGCACCACGGTGCAAGAAACCACCACATCCTTGCCTGAAACAACCACGACGAGTATGGTGGAACCGTGGCCGACGACGACTATCCCCGAGACGACAACGAGCACCATGCCGCCTTCGACCGAGTTGCCGACCTCATTGCCACCTACAAGCAGTTTGCAGCCATCGTCAACGACCAGCTCCACGACATCCATCCCAGAGACGACGACGACGCTCCTGTCCGAATCCACCCTTCCGCTGGAAACGTCGTCAACATCATCATCTACGACATCCCTGGACCCTACGACGACCACGGTTTTGACGGCCACGTCTGTGGGGACCACTTCTATTGTGAGCACCAATCCTCCCAAAACCGTGCCCACCGCCCTTTCTTCGTCAACCAGCACCGTAAGCCCCGCTACAAGCCCCTCTGAGGGGCCTGTAATGCGCCCTGTTGCAACTACCCCCCCGCCCGCGACAGACACAACCGTCCCGTTTAGTCAGCCTGTAGACACCCCTTTGGAGGCTATGTCTGTTTTGGGGGAGGCGACCACCCCCGAAGCCATCTCTGAAGCGGTTGCAGTTATTGCAGACAACCTGGACAACCTGACTGCCACCGAACTAGAAGCCATCGCCCAAGCCGTCTCCGCTGCCCCAACCGACGTGAAACGGGAGTTTGAGGAACAGGTCAACATTTTTGGCGGCGGACTGGATTCGTATGTTCCGGCTGACTCGAATGTGACGGTCGGCCAACGCCGCGCCCTTGTCGCCATCGGTGCTGTTTTGACTGCTGCACCAGTTGTTATTTCCCGCAAACGGTGAGACAATTCCTAAATTGTGAGAACCAGGGCGGGTGCTATTCTCGCTCCGATGAGTAAGTACCTTGCCGCCCTAGCGACCCTTATTGTCGCAGCCTGCTCAAGTGCCTACATCATCATCACATTGTCCGGGCAGACCCGCACCCAAGCCCTGTGGATTACAGGGATTCTGCTTGTTTGCACCGTGATTCTGACCACCATTGAGTTGAAGGACGAGGACTGATGTACCCTTCCCGCAAGTTTGTCACCCCGAAGGAACTAGACAAGTGCCCGAACGGGGACATTCCGGCGCATCTTCTGTCCAACATCAAACCGTACGGCCAGCTTTACTGGCGGGCTGCGATGGCCTGGACCAAGATGATGGAAACAGCGAAAGGGGACGGCCTGGAGTTCTCCCATGTTGGGGCCCTCCGCACCCTCAAGGAGCAGGAGTCGCTGTTCGCCTCCCGCTACACGACTAAACCGTCAAAGCGTGTCCCGCAGATTACCCGCACCTATAAAGGCAAAACCTGGTTCTTGAAGGATGGCATGGCCCCGGCTGGCACACCTGGCACCTCAAAGCACGGGTGGGGTTGCGCGGTTGATATCGCTGCAGTAGTCAACAAGAAACTCATCAACCTCGGCGGCAGCCAGAAGCATGTTGATTGGTTGAAAGCCAACTGTGAAAAACACGGCTGGGCATGGGGTGTAGGCGACCCCAACAACAAAGAGTTTGAAATCTGGCACCTTGAATGTTTTGACTGCGACAGTCTCCCAGCCGACATCGTTTCAGGTAGCGTTGAACAAGCAACAAAGGTAGCGAAGCCCACCCGCAAGGAGAAAAAGGGCAGGAAAGGACTCAAGGCTTGAAATGGTTCGCACTTTTACTGGTCTTTTTGTTCTTGGTTGCGTTGTGTTTGTTAGCGTTGTCGTTGGCGCTCATTTTCTCAACCGTCGCTGGGATAGAACAAGGTTCTACGAGTGAACGAGATAGTCGTAGTAGCAGTCATCGGAGCTGTCGGCACGGTCTTGGCGGCCCTTGTGCAAGCGACGAGGAAAGAAAACCGTGATGACCATGCCCTTGTTTCTGACTCCCTCAACCGTATCGAAATCAAATTAGACGGCCACATAGACGACCACTTGAAGGGCGACATCTGAGTGGTATTGTTGCGGCTCCTATGACAGCCGCAGACATCGAAATCCTGGTCCGGTATCTACAGAAGGCAATCGTGCCGCAGAACGAAATAGAACAGTTCATGCAAGCCTTCCAAAAACTGTTAGCACTACAAAATAAGGCTTTTGCTGCCGCATAGTAGGCTTCAGCCATGTCTGAAAGAGGCTGGTTATATTGCCCGGCATGTGGCAATGCGTGGCCTGTTTCCGAAGGCAAATACTGTTGGGAGTGCAAGCACGAGGGGGAACCTGATTATGGGCGAGACATCACAGCAGACTGACCAACAATACGTTTTGGTCAAATGGGCCGACGCCCATCAAGGTCCCGGACATTGGTGCACCCTTGACGAAGATGACGACGACGAACACATCGTCGTGACCTGCGGGCTGCTTATCTCCGAAGATGACGGCGGCAAACCGAAACACCTCACCGTCGCCCAATCACAGTCCCCTGACGGGTTTGTGGACCACGTTATCTATATCCCGCAAGGGATGGTCAGGTCAATGCAGTTCCTCAAACCCTTCACGGCAGAGCTGCAACCTTAGGGTCCTTGCATTGCGCACACCCCGTTGTTAGGGTGCGTAGCGACACAAGGAAGGGAGGCCCTGGATGGGTTTCAAACGTTATCGGATGGCCAAGCCTGAACACGGCGGGCAAGACTGGCTGGACATCAGGTTCCGCGACAAGCAAGGCCGCAAGCGCATATCGGCCAGCGCAGCAGCAGCAATCTACGGACTGCACCGGTTCGTACCACCAGACAAGTTCGCAGCCGAACTGCTGTCGGATGTGCCCCCCACACCGACCGAACCGACATGGGCGATGAAACGCGGCAACGATTTGGAGCCGACCTGCATCACATGGGTCAGCGAACGGCTTGGCATGGACTTCTGCACACCCGAAGAAATGTTCGCATACGACGACGACCGTGGGGCAAGACTCATCTCCACCATCGACGGGTTTTACGAAAACGGCAGCGACCGTCGCATCGTGGAAATCAAAACCTACAACCGTCCGTGGGACCCCGGCAATTTCTTTGACTACTGGCGTATTCAGGGTATCCAGCAGGCCATTTGCGCTGATGTTCCTGAAATCACTTGGGGTGTATTTGACGGTGCACACGAATTGCACATCCACGTTCAGGAAGTGACGGATGCGGAGAAGGAAGAACACATTGAGAAGGCATCCGAATGGTTGGCCGCTATCGACATGGGCATGACACCCCCCGGTGTTTCTTGGTCGTTCGCATCAATCCAGGAGCGTTACCCCGCGCCGATTGCCGACACCGTAGTTGAACTGGATGAGCAGTATCTCGAAGTGGTGAAGCAGTTGCGTCACGTCAAGTCCGAACTGAAATCCTACGAGGAACTAGAGGACAAGTTGAAGGCGCAACTCTGCGAACTTATCGGGGATGCAGATGCCGCGACCATCAACGGTGCGGTCGTCGCCACCTGGAAAGGCCAGCAGCGCACCACGTTCGACTCCAAAGCGTTCAAAGCTGACAACCCGAAGTTGGCTGAGAAGTATCAGAAGAAAATCATTGTCAGAACATTCAACCTGAAAGGGAAGTAAACATGGAACAGGAAAACACGAAGGAACTTCTGCGGGTACTCAAGGACTACGCGGTGCCGGACTCGGCTATCGTCGGCAAACTCCCGAAGGGTGGGATGAGCCTTGACTTTGTGGGCCATGCCGACATCACCCGCATCCTCATCGAAATTGACCCGAACTGGCAGTGGGTGCCTATCGCATGGGACAACGGACGCCCCGCCATCCACGTTGAGAATGGCATCGCAACCATGTGGGGCGAACTTCGTATTCTCGGCCAAGCACGGTTGGGTGTCGGTTCGGTCCGGGCAGACAAGCAAGAGTTGGACAAGGAACTTGTCGGAGATTTCCTGCGCAACGCCGCAATGCGATTCGGCATTTGTCTCAGCTTGTGGACCAAACAGGAATGGGATGACCTGAACACAAACAAGGTTCCCGCCCCGAAAGGCAAGCAGACTGGGACTGCCGCAAAACCTTCCGCGAAGGACCGTGTGGTGGTTGTAACGCCAGGCACTATCGAATGTTTGTCGGATGCGCAACTGTCCCAGTTTCAGAAAGCCTGCACAGGTAAAGGCATCTCACCTGAGATGGTCGCAGCGAACGCTGGTGTGGCATGGGGCCAGCCCATCCCGGCATCGTCGTTGCCTGCGCTTCGGGCAGCTTTCAAAGAACTTTCAGAACTGCGCGACCTTGCCCATGACCGCGCCGAAGAACAGGCTGAACGGTGAGCAAAAATCGCGGTAAAGGCACCGCGTTTGAAACCCTCATCGTCCGCTACCTCCAATCAAAAGGTTGGGTACATGCGGAACGTCGTGCACTACACGGCCAAGCAGACAAAGGTGACATCACCGGGACGGGTCCGCTTGTGTGGGAATGTAAGAACCACAAGACCTTGGACATTTCAGGTTGGTTGAAGGAGACGGAGGCGGAACGGGTGAACGCGAAGGCGCAGCACGGCATCCTTGTCGTGAAACGTCGTTCGTACGGGGACCCTGGTGACCAGTACGGCATCATGCGGTTGGACGACTTGGTGCATCTTTTGCAGGAGGCAGGCTATGGAGCTGACTGAAATCGCACGGGAACTGTTCGAGTGCCTGACGAAGCGCATCTATACACCGGAACTTGACGCCGAACTTGGCCTGACTGAGCGTGAGCGTTTGGCTATTGAAGCGTTCCTGGATTTGGAAGGGGAACAAGAGGATGAGCCACGGGACTAACGTTGAACTGGCGTTGCGTGACCTTTCTATTGAGATAGAGAAGTTGCAGGCCGAGCGAAACGGTTGGGAAACTATCGCCCGCTGTTCGCATTGTGAACCGCAACACGATTATTTCTGCACGAAACATCGGGATGATGGCGATGAGTGATGACATTGTGACCCGACTACGGGCTTACAACATCGGGAACATCGGGCATGAAGCGTCATCCCATATGGAAGAAACGCTGTACGAATCCGCTGATGAGATTGAACGCCTACGGGCAGAGGTCAAACGCTGGCGGGGCTGGGCCACAGACTACGCATACGACGACCCCACATGCGAGTGCGAACGGTGCGATGCAGTAATGCAGGCATACACCGGCTGCACATGCCGTTCAAAACCAAACGCCTGCCCCGAACACCACGACCCCACAAGAGACTGATGGCGATAGGTGGCGGAGCAGACCTCGGTGTCGTGTTCGGACGTTGGGGCGACATGAACGAACGTGAACGTGACCACTGGTGTGCCACATTCCGTGAACGATTCGGCCCCGACCTGCTTCGAGGATACGCAACACTTCACTATCCGAAACGAGAAAGACGCAACAATGACCGATGAAATTTGGGAACATTACGCCCGCGAATACCAGGCAGTTCAATCACGGGCATGGCAACCAATCCGTTCAGGTGTCCCCTACACCTGCCAAACCTGCCCGGCGCTCATAGAACTACAAGAAGAACTAGAACGCTGGAAAACCGTTGCGGAACGCCTAGCCTGCGCAGACTGGAAAGACGAAGCTGCGATGCTGTTCGCATACATGGCATACGAGGACCTGAAACGTGCCGTACAACCCTAGCCACGACATCGAAGGCCCAAACTTTCAAACCGATTTAGAGTACGGCGAAGAAGGCGAACGGATAGTTCAATCGTTCCTTGCGGCCCTATCTGATGGTTCGTTTGAGGTGAAACGGGACCGCTACCGGAATGGGCGGATGGTTGTAGAAACAGAACAATCCCCCAGAAGCGAAGGTTGGAAGGCGTCGGGCCTCAAAACAACCAAAGCAACCTGGTGGGTCTACCTGTTCTCCGATGACGGATTTGTCATAGTTTCCACAGACCGGCTAAAGAAATTCATTCGACACAACTTCACATTGGATGACAAACGGTTGTTCGCAGCAGGTTCAGACAACCCGGCGAAGGGATACCTGTTGTTGGAGAAACACGTCCAAGATTTATTGACCAACCCGGAGTACGACCAATGAAATTTGCTTATGCCGACCCGCCGTACCTCGGTAACGGTAAACGTCGATACGCCCCATTCCACGACAACTCAACAGAATATGACGACAAACAGGCCCATGTTGACCTAGTTGCACGACTAACCGACGAATATCCTGACGGTTGGGCTTTGTCATGCAACCCGAAAGACTTGGCCTGGCTGCTCCCAGTATGCCCCGACGACGTGCGGGTATGTGCATGGACCAAAACATTTCACCAAATCCGCGTCAACGTGTCGGTGCAATACGCATGGGAACCGGTGATACTCAGGGGGGGGCGTGACATGCGCCATCGCCGCCCGATGACCCGTGACTGGCTATCGTGTGCAATCGCCATGCGCAAAGGTTTGCCAGGGGCTAAACCGAAACAGTTCTTCGAATGGGTTATCGCAATGCTCGGATACCAAACAGGTGACACGCTGGATGACATATTCCCTGGCACGGGTGGCCTCGCTGACGTGCTCGCCGCGTTCCAAGACTAGACTCGAATAGTCCGTTACCGAAAGGAGAACACTACGCAAAACACCTCTTGATGCCCACCAAACGAAAGGAGAACATCATGCGCAAAACCGCGCTCTTGGCATCCGCAGTCCTTATCAGTCTCACGCCAGCCCAGGTTGGGGCGGCAACCGAAGTACCAACCGCCTGTAAGAAATACGTGAAGCTCGCACTCGAAGTGGGGTTCAAGAAGGGGGACCTACCTGAATTGTTCAGGCTGGCTCATCGTGAAAGCCGGTGCTCACCAACCGCAATCGGCCTCAACAAAAGGGCCGATGGCTCCGTATGGTCCCGCGACATGGGGGTCATGCAAATCAATAATTACAGTTGGATAACGTACCTTCGGAACCAGGGCATCGCCCAAACGTCTGAGGACCTACTAAATCCACGAACGAACCTTCGCGCCGCACTAGCCTTAGTGAAGTATTCAATCAAAGAGGGCCTACCGAAGTGGTATCAATGGCGAACAAGCAATCCGAATGGGAGTGCCGGAACTGCGGCCAAAGGGTGACCCTGTTCGTCCGCGTTACCACACCCCCAACCCACACCTGTAAGAAGCAACGTAACCAAACCATCAACCTCACCTTGAAAGGGGAGAAACAATGAGCAATACATCAATCATCATCGGTAACATCGGCAAGCCACCGGAGTTGCGTTACACGCCGTCAAAGATGGCTGTCGCAGAATTCTCTGTTGCCACCACCCGTGGCAAGGACGATAAGAAGCAGACCACCTGGCACACCATCACCGCTTTCGGTAAGACCGCCGAGAACGCCGCCGCATCGTTGCAGAAAGGCAACCGTGTCATCGTCATCGGACGAATTGACGTGACCACCTCCGAGAAGGACGGGCAGAAGCGCACCTACACGAAGATTGTCGCAGACAACATCGGCCTTGACCTCACCTACGACGCCGCCTACGTGGACAAGTCTGCCGACACGATGAAGCAGGTCACCCAGAAGTTCGGTCAGGACTTGTTCGAGGATGAAGAAGCCTTCTGATGCGCAGCATGAAGGGGGCGGAAATTCTGCACGAAGCACACGACCTCATCACCGGCCCACGCCAACAACAGTACGCACACCCGTACGACGACTATTCAAAAGTGGTGGACATCTTCTACGGTTTGACCGGTGTTCGTCTGACCGTCCACGAAGCATTGTGCTTTATGGTGGCGGTGAAGATGGCCCGCCTGCGTACCGCCACCGAGCGCGGGCAATGGCACCACGACTCTTTGGTGGACGCTATCGGCTATCTCGGCTGTATGAACATGGTGGAAAACGCATGAGATTCGGCAGTTTGTTTGCTGGCGTCGGCGGATTTGACCTCGGGTTGGAAGCGGCAGGTTGGGAGTGCGGGTTCCAGGTGGAATGGGACGCGCATTGCCAACAAGTTCTCGCACACCACTGGCCTGATGTGCCACGTTGGGGTGACGTACAGGAAGTGAACGGTGCTGACCTGCCCTCGGTTGATGTCATCACGTTCGGAAGCCCATGCCAAGACCTGTCGGTCGGTGGTAAACAGCGCGGCTTGGACGGTGCGAGGTCAAGCTTATTTTTCGAGGCGACAAGAATTATCAAGGAGATGCGGGATGCAACAGGAAACACTTTTCCCCGATGGGCAATATGGGAAAACGTTGCCGGAGCAATATCTTCCAACAGAGGAGCAGACTTCGGCAGGGTACTCAAAGAAATGGACAACATCGGGGCGTGTTTCTCGGAATGGAGAATCCTGGATGCGCAACATTTCGGAATCCCCCAACGGAGACGAAGAATCTTCCTCGTCTCTTGCTTCGATACTGACACCGCCACACGATGTCCCACCCAACTACTTGCTGACACCCCGAGCAGCACAAGGGGCGATACGCAGGTCAGAGAAACGCGGCCACGAAATACCATTCGAGCTGCTAACAAAACTACGGGAATTAGCGGCAGAAATTTCTACCGACACAAGTTCGGCGGCTACATAGAAACAGACGTGCTCGGCACCCTCCGTGTTTCACCTGGGGCCTGCTTCGACGGCAACCTAATTCTCGATGTGGACGGAAAAGTGCGGCGCATCACACCCGAAGAATGTGAACGAGCAATGGGGTGGCCGACAGGACATACAGCAACAGGTGTAAAAGGACGTATCGCGCACGTGCACCGGTTCAAAATGTGCGGCAACGGCGTAGCCTCCCCAGTCGCCCGATGGATAGCCGAACAAATCAACCAGGCCGAACATGGCATGTGAACACTGCGGAACCGTCACACGCGCACTCACCACATGGGAAACGTGGGACACGCTCGCATGTGTCTGCCCATGCCATGAAGCCAAGCACTACGACAGAACGAAACCGACACGAAAGAAGAAACAACAAAAATGAGCGCCGAAAACTGGGTGAAAGAAGCAGCCTGCCGGGGGACAAACATCAACTTCTTTTATCAGGATAAAGGCGGCGGGCCGCACGCCTATAAAGAAGCCCGCCACATCTGCGGTGAATGTACCGTCATGCAGAACTGCTTCACATACATTATGTCTATCGAAATAGACCCGGCAGTACCCCGTTACGGCATGTTCGCAGGGATGACCCCATCGCAACGCGAAGAATACCAACGGCATCTGGACAAGCATGTACCCGCAGCATGAATGGATGAACGGCGCAGCTTGCAGAGGTGCAGCAACCCGCATTTTCTTCCCCGAAACGGTCGGTGTCACATCCGACCGAATCTATGACCATGCACGGGAATTCTGTGCGCAATGCGACGTGCGTTACGAATGTTTGAAACTAGCCCTCACGTTGGAAACACCGGATGTTCGACGGTACGGCGTGTGGGGCGGATTGTCCCCCGAAGAACGTGACGCGCTGTAAGGAGCGGAATCAGGAACGGTGTAGCCGGGGCGTCAAGTGTGTAGTCGGGGCGTTGTAAGGAACGGTGTAGCCGGGGCGTCGGGGCATAAAAAGAGGACCGCGCTCAACCAGGAAGGGGAACCGGGAGCGCGGCCCTCACGCAATACTACACGGCTAGAACCGTATCCGTAGTATCAGCGAATCACGCGGCAATGCATTGCCAGGAATGGCGGCGGCGGCAGCTTCGACGTTCCGATGTCGGTAGGCATCGTCCTGTCGGTGGCTCCACCGTTCGACACACTGGCGGTTAGGTCCGTGCCAGTAAAGCCACACGTTGCCGACAAGGTGCCGGGCAACTATGTAGCCGTAGCGCGGTGTCCTGGCGCGGGTTAGCCGTGCCGGTAAACGGAAAGAGGCCCCGCCCGCCGTGGGGGTGGCGAGCGAGGCCCCTGCCGGGAGCGTCACGCGGTCACTGCACCGTTCACAAGTTGTGCGCCCTTACGCAACAATTCCCCGCCGGAACCCTCGCTACCGTAGTGGGCGAGCTCCTGGCACTTAGCCCGCACGTCCGCCAGGAATTGCGAGAAAGCCCCGACACTGTAACGCCCGACAGGTGCCGTGAGAATCGTGGCCCTCGGTTGCCCGTAAAGGTCGAAAGATTCCATCGTGTAGCCGCGCTTATTCGTGTATTCAGAAACGGACACGGTGCACACGAACCGCTTACGGTCCTTATCATGTCGCGCCCACACGCGGACACGGGTGCCCCACAATTCCCCGCCGGTCCTTTCGATAGTTTGCGGCCCGTCGAAATACCAGGATACCGAACGGTCCTCGGTCCCCTGTCGTGCCATGTCTAAAATGTTCTCCACTGCTGCACCCCTTACGGTGTCGGTTATCCCCGCCCGTTGCGGGGATAGTGGGCGGCCGGGTCTTGCTCCCGTCGCGGCCTACGCCGTCCGCCCGAATTGCCTAACGCTTACCCGTAAAGAACGGCCACGACACGGCGACGCCCGCCGCCATCGTCGCCAGGCCCGCCAACAATCCGCCGCCGTCCGTCGTGCCGGTGTCGAACGACGCGTAAACAAACGGGGCCGCCAGGAATAGCACTGCCGTAACGGTGCCGCGTTGTGCAGCTCCGCGCCGTTCCCGTTCGGCCCACTCTTGCGCCGTATACGTGCGCCCCGGTTCCCGTCTCACGCCGTCACCGTCTCACGCCGCACGATAACCGCGCCCGAATTGTCGAGAATCTGCACACACTCGGAACATAGCCACAGGCCACCCGCGTCGGTTGGCCCGTCCTGGTCCGCGAAATAAAAAACGGTGTAGGCAGTATCCGGCCCGGTGTGTTCCGCCCCGTATCCGTGACAAGTTTTCACTACCGGCCCCCTATGCCCACTCATGGTGGACGAAATAGCCCGGGCGTTCGGTGTCGCCGTCGTACAGAACGGCCGACAAGGTGTACACAAGGTGAAATCCCATGTCCATCCCACACCCGCTCACCCTCACGGCCCAATTCCCCGACACGTCCCGCAACGTCCACCCAAGTACCTTAGCGACGTGCCACGACACGTCACGTAGCCGCCCGTCGCCGTCGATGACCTTTACCGAGATGTCGCGCGTCATGCCGCTAGCCGACACGTGCCGAATCACCGTGTAGGCCAGTGGCCTATCTTGCGCGTCGAAAAGGTCCCGCAAAACTTGCCGGGATTCTGTCCGCTGCTTTTCTGATACTTTCGCCATAGTTTCCCCTTATCTTGTAACCCGTCGCCCCTTGCGGCAGGTAGCGCGCGGGCCAGGTGTCGAACCTGGCAAGGCCCCGCGGCCCCGCGCCGGGAACATTAGTCCCCGTCCGTCGATAGTGCAAGCTGCCCCGCCCGCCTTTCCTCTTGCGCCGCCAGTAACATGCAGCGCCGAACCTCGCGGGCGAGTTCGGGGAACCCGGCCCGCTCTAACCGCCTGGCCTCCCGGTCATACGCCTTTAGAATCGCCCCATAGTTCGGGACCTTGCGCCGCGTCACGCCGTCACCCCCTCGGCAAGCTCGGCCCCGTCAATAACCGACACCGTAACCCAACTACCGCCGACACGTTCCCGCACCGTCACCCGATAATCAGACACCCGCGCCCCGTAACCGTCCGCAACACGCGCCAGGCCCTCGGGAATTGTGTAATCCCACAAGGTAGAACTAGCCGCCGCGTTAGTTTTGTTCACCGCGTCAAATTCGTACCGCACCCGCATTAGCGCACCCCCAACACGTCACGACGAAAAGCCAACACGGACCCCCGCACGGTCACCGCGTCGGAACCGTTGCCGACATACTTTCGGGACAATAGATAGAAATTCCCGCCGGAGGCATAACAATAAACGCCCCACGTGTGGCGCTCCCAATTCACGCCCCACAGAACCCCGCTCTTAGTTGCCATAGTTTGCGGCCCCCTTAGACCGCCTTGCAAGCTCCGCCCCTTGCGGACCCTGCCCGCCACCCCCGCGCACGGGGACAGGGGGCAAGGGCGGGACACAAGGCCCCGCCACCCGCCTAACTAGTCAATAGCCACCCCGTTAGCCTCGCACCATTCACGCACAAGGCGCACCCCCTCCGCCATAGCCCTTTCCTGCCCGTAGCCTTTCTCACGCATGAGACGTTGCGCCTCCCGTAGCGGAGACGGGCACGGCGTACCCTTTAGTTCCTTGCGCATGTCGCGCCCCTTTCTGCCGCCGCCCCTTGCGACGACATACCCCAAACGTACACCCCAAAAGCTCCCTTGTCAAGTGTGAAACATGTCACACATGGAAACCGAACACCTGTTCGCCCGGCACCCCCACAACACAAACACAAGACAAGCACAACACAAGTAGGCGGACCTAACACTCAAATACTTTTGTTAGCAGGCCGCTAACTCTTGCAAATTAGACGGTACGTACAGGGGGGTAGGTCCTGGTTAGGTCGAATGTCTAGACACGCGGTCTATTTGACATAAGAGTTGTTATAGGCGCTTTTCGGGGTCTAGTTAGGGAGACCTAACCCGGCCTCTGCCGCCGCACCCCCCCGGGTATATACGTATTAGCGTCTCTCGATGCGTTCACTTTTAGGCGGGTATCAAGGAAACTTGATACCTGGGTTCTGTGGGTGGTTGGTTGGTGACTTTGGGTGGTCGCAGGCCTGACCTTTGTGTCAGGTGCCCTTCCTCCCCGGCATCGACTTTCCGGCATGTGTTAGAAAAAGAAAAAGGGGAAAAAGAAAAAGACGTGCCCAGCGACCTTGGGGCCTGGGCTGACGGTTGCTTCGCTGTTGTTTAGGGCAACCGAACGTAGTGAGGGCGGCAGCCGACGCTTCGAGAAGCCAGGCGGGTAGCAGCTGTGCGGCGGAACGGCTTTCAGCTCCCCCCACGCTTCGACACACTAAAAGTGTCCAGGTGGCCGTTAGCCAAATCTTTTAGCCGACACCTGTTTCTTTTTCTTCACCCTACGTATCTCCACACGCTGCCGTTCCGTAGTGATTGTACAAGGCTCATGTAGAGGCGTTTTGCATGGGGGGTCGGTCCCCGTCTCCGGCCACAAACACCCATCCCACTTCCCATGCTTTTGTTTGTGGGGTCAGGGTCATGCTTGCCTCGCCTGTCATCCCGACGGTGAGGACTTGTTGAATTGCGACGAATGATAGCAGAGTGTTGTATCGTGTCAACTATCGATGGGTTCGAACCGTAACATTCCCGAGGCGGATAAAGCGAGGTATTGGGCGTCCCGGTCTGCTGGGATGACAATGAAAGACGCTGCACGTGTCGCAGGAATCCACATCAACACCGCAACCAGGTGGGAGAAGAAACGTAACGAGGCGAAAGCTGCGTTGGAACTAGCCCAGATTGAAGGGAAACAGTTCCAAAAGAACAGGGGTGGTGTTCAAAACGACACCATGAAACTCTTATCCGAGTCGCTCGAACTGCCCCCTGCTATCCCGAAAGACAGACTGTGTCCTGAGGCACAACGAGGGCTAGAGGACTTTGACTTCTTCCGCAGCTACTACCTCGGGCGTGTCCCGTCCCCGTGGCAGGTAGAAGCCGCATACAAAATCGTTCAATACTTAGAATCCCCCGAAAAAGAATTCCTTGTCCTGAACTGCCCGCCAGGTGCAGGCAAATCCACCCTATTCCACGACGTCGCGGTGTGGTGCATTGTCCGGAACCGTGGCATCCGAGTCCTCTACGGGTCCATCTCACAAGCTTTGGCGAAGATGTACAGCCGTCGTGTGCGTGAAACATTGGAACGCCCCACCCCGCTTGAACCTGACCCCGAGCTGGTGAGGAAAGGTTTGGCGGTCAACGCGAAAGGCTGTCTCAGTATTGACTATGGCAGGTTCAAACCTGCCGCGACCGGGGCACTGTGGAGGGCAGATGAGTTCATTGTTGAACAAGACATACCAGGTAACCTTGATAACAAAGAGCCGACTGTACGTGCGTACGGTATCGACGCCGAATTTATCGGCCACCGAGCAGACCTATGTCTTTTTGATGACGTTGCCTCCACCGAGAACGCCCGCGAATCCACCAGCCGTGACAAACTATTGGACCGTTGGGACTCAATGGCGGAAGCCCGAGTAGACCCAGGTGGACTACTGGCGGTCATCGGACAGAGATTAGGGCCTGGCGACTTGTATGCGCATTGCATGTCGAAGGTGACGTATGAGGATGACGACGAATATGACGGGTCGGATGTGGCGAACCCTGAGGATGTCAAAGCTGAACCGCTCAAACGGCAGAAATACCACCACATTGTTTACAAGGCGTACTATCAGGAGTTGGACTCGGGCAAAGAATCACGGTCGCAGAAAGCGAAACCGTACCCTGAGGGGCCGCTTTTGGACCCTGTGCGTCTTTCTTGGAAAGATTTGTCGTACATTCGCTATTCGAATCCGACAACTTTTAGGGTGGTGTATCAGCAAGAGGACGCGGCGGACGAATCGTACCTAGTTACCCGCACCATGCTGACCGGCGGCATGGGCGACGACGGCGTTTTGTATCAGGGTTGTGTTGATAATGACCGTTTGCCGGGGCAAATCCCGTACGGGTTGAACCCGCCTGTGATTTCTATCTGCTCGGTAGACCCGTCACCCACCCAATTTTGGGCATTGACCTGGATGCTCTACCAGCCCGACCTCAACCTGTACCACATTATTGACGTGGAACGGACAAAGCTGACCGCTGAGGACCTTTTGGGGTACAACACGACCACTGGGGTGTATTCGGGGATGATGGAGGATTGGCAGAACCGGTCCCTGTCGCTCGGCTATCCGATTTCCCATTGGGTTGTGGAAATCAACGCCGCCCAACGGTTCCTTTTGGCGCACGATTTTGTACGAAAATGGCAGTCATTGCACATGGTCAATGTGGTTCCGCATACCACTGCCCGTAACAAGCTTGACGAGAATCTGGGTGTGGAGGCTTTGCTGCCGCCGCTTATCCGTACCGGGGCGATGCGGTTTCCGTCGATGCGCGGCAACTGGAAAACTTTGGCTGCGGTGGACGAACTGTGCAAATGGACTAGGGATAAGAAGAACGGGACTGACATCGTGATGTCACTATGGATGGCGGTGCTGAACTTGCCGAACCTGACCACGTTGAAAGCCCCTCCCCGGCAGTGGCGTCCTTCGTGGATGCTTGAACGCTGAATGTGTTATCTTTTACCTCAGCCGTGGCGAACTTTGAGGTTTGTGGATGAAAACAGTTGAGGAGATTGTTGCGCTCTATAAAGAGCGTTTCGAGGCGCAAGGCCCGATTCTTCAACAGATGCGTGAAGTACGCAAACTAGCGAACGGCGACATTGTTGTCCCGCTCAACGAACTGGACCGTTCTGCCCGCGCTTCGGTCGCCAACCTGCTTGTGCAAGGGTTGGACCAGATGAGTATGCGTGTCGCATCAACGATGCCTGCACCGTATTTCCCTGCGTTACGTGACGGCAACGACCGGTCGATGCGTCTTGCGCGTGACCGCAAGCGGGCCATGCTTGCTATTTGGGACCAGAATCGGATGAACCAAAAGATGCGCCGCCGTGCCCGGCACATGCTTGCCTACTCCGCCAGCCCCGTGTTCATCAAACCGAACTTTGATAAGCGTCTCCCCGAATGGCATCTTCGTAACCCGCTTGACACATTCCCTGCACCTGTTACCGATTTAGATAACCCTGTTCCCGACAACTGCATCTTCACCTACAACCGCACCTACCGTTGGCTCACCCAAAACTACGGTTACGCGGTTGATGGCCGCCTGAAAGTTGGCGACCCGTCGTGGGACAGCATGTTCACGATTCTCGAATACGTCTGCGACAACGAGGTTGTGACGGTCGTTCTTGGTACTGACAAGGACCGCAACCCGTACACCGGTGAAACGTATCAGGGTGCGGCGATGGTGGAACTGTCCCGCATCCCGAACCGCACAGGTCTGCCCCTCGTTGTCATGCCCCAGCGCATCACCCTAGACAAGCCACGCGGACAGTTTGACGGTTTGATGGGGATGTATTACACCCGTGCACGTTTGCAGGCATTGACCGAAATTGCGATTGAGCGAGGAATTTTCCCCGATGAATACCTCATTGCCCGACCCGGAGAAAACCCTGAAATCATTCAGGTGGCTGACGGCAAAACCGGTCAGCTTGGTGTCGTCAAAGGTGGCGACATTCAGCAACTTCAACTCAACCCTGGCTACAAAACTGATGTCGCGTTGGACCGCTTGGAACGGCAGGAACGACTTGAAGGTGCAATCCCTGCTGAATTCGGCGGAGAATCTGGCACCAACATCCGAACAGGACGCCGAGGCGAATCAGTCCTCTCGGCCACAGTTGATTTCCGTGTACAGGAAGCTCAGGACGTTTTTTCAACGGCGCTAGTTGAAGAAGATAAAATCGCTATCGCTATTGAGAAAGCGTATTGGGGTAACAACGCGAAGTCGTTTTGGATTGGTTCCCGTTCGGGTGGACTGACCGATTACACGCCGAACAAACTGTGGGAAACAGACTTCCACTATGTTTCGTATCCTGCGTCGGGTTCCGACGTGAACGCTTTGATTGTCGGCTTGGGTCAGCGTCTCGGCACCGGCCTGATGTCAAAGGAATCTGCCCGTGAAGCAGACCCGCTGATTTCCGACCCCGAGTTGGAGAAGGACCGTATCGTTTCCGAAGCAATCGAATCCGCTTTATTGCAATCGATACAGGCTCAGGCTGCCGACCCGAACGGTCCGTACCAGCCTGATGACCTAGCGTTTATCGCAACGATGGTGCAGTCAAACAAGATGTCGTTGCCTGAAGCTATTCAGGCCGCGCAGAAACGGGCGCAGGAACGTCAGGCGACCCCTGCCGAAGCTGGCGCACCTGAAACAATGCCGGGGTTGGCGATGCCAGGTATGGGTGCGGAACAGCCGTCTGCTGGTGGTGGACCTGGCGGGTTGGCTGCGCTTCTCGGACAGTTGGGTGGCCCGACCGCAGGTGCGGCTGCCACACCAGGAACACCAGGGTCGGTTTTGAGCCTCGCTTCAAGGTTGGGGTAAATGGCGAAACAGTATTCGAACCGGTCCGATTTGCGTAACCCTGCACAGAAAGTTGCGCGGCAAGCAGCCAAAGGGCAGACATATGGTGAAGCTGGTAAACAGATGGAATCTCAGAAAGTTGTTCCGATGGCCAAGTCGCCATCTGACGCGCCTATTGCTGAGGTTCCGTCTGCTGTGATGCCGGGCGCTATCGGTTTCACACGCCCCACTGAACGGCCCGAGGAACCGATTACGTACGGTGTCGATGCTGGTCCCGGTCCTTCTTATGCGGGTGCTGGTTTGCCGCAGGTTGCACAGTCCGCTGACCCTGTATTGCAGGAACTTTTGGTTTTGTACAAGCAGTTCCCGAATGACGGTTTGGCAAACCTGATTTCCGTGTTGCAGTACGGCGGAATGTAATGCCGACACGTTTCAGCAACGCCGAAATAGACATCATCAACAACAGTCTCAAGCAGGAACTTGAGCAGCAAAAGCAGATGGAAGCAACTGCCACCCAGCAGTTGTCTGACCGTGTTGGTGACATCTTCCAAAAGTTCCCGATGCTCCCTGCTGATGTTGTGTTGCCTGCCGCAAAAGCCGGGTGGACAGACATCCAGTTGGACGAGTTGGCGAAGAAGGTTTCTGTCCAGTTGGGCACAGACCCGGAGGCGTTGGACCCCGAGTCCGTCAAACCGAAAAGTAAAGGGTTTGTTGAACGGAACGTTTTTGACAAACTAAAAACGGCCTCAAGATGGACTACCGCTGCATGGAACTTTCCTGCCGAAATGGTCCAAGGTGGAGTTGCACAGTTCTTTGATGACCAGCCCGGTGTCAAAGGATGGTTCGCATCAACCGAACTTGGCACACTTGTCATGGAGGACGAGAAGGCTGGTTCAGGATATTTTGTTAGTGGGGAAGCGAAAGTCAACCAAGGCCGACGTGCACGGCAGTATCGAGGTACGGCTGGAGGCGAACATGCTTTTACCCCTGGTCGGGGGGTCGCTTCAATGTTCACCCCAGACGGTTCAACGTCGTTCAACCTTGTGTCAGGTTTCATTGACGCTGTTGTCGCTCTTGCCGTCCCAACTGTCCCTGGTGCCAAGGGCGCTACCGCGTTGTCAAAGGCTGTTTCTGAGTCACCTGATGCGTCAAAAGGTGCAAAAGCCGCAGCAGAATTAGTTCTGCGTTTGGGTCGTGAAGGCGCGAAGATTTCCCCGTCCAAACTTCCCGGTGACGAGTACGCAAAGTTGGCTCGGGCCGCAGCAGACGAAATGGGTCTAGTCGGAGACACAATCGACGTGGGCCGATTCAACGGTTTCTTGGCAACCGACAAAGGCAAACGTCTAGTCCAAAACCTTGTTGAAGCAAACACAGTGGATGATGTGTACCGCGCCACCAGCAAAAACCTGTATGTGTCCACCGCCAAGGCTTTGCGTGACGCCAAAACGCAAGACGAAGTGCTGAATGTTTTGATTGATACGGTGGGCAAGGAGAGCGGGTTGATGCGCACACGCTTGCCCGGTACTGGTGTCACATACAACACCCGTAAACACATGATGGATTTCTTGAACGAACTCCCGGTGCTGTCCATCCCGAAAGCAAAACGGTTGGTGTCAAACGTTCCTCGCAGAGTGGCAGACATGGATGCCAAAGACCCGCTCGAACAACGCGCCACAATCCAGGCGATTGACAACTGGATGCGCCAGTCGCTTGTTGACGACACAACCCGCAAACAAACCTTGGACCGCGCCATTGATGTTCTTGTCGGTGAGGCTGCTACACCTTCCGCAAAGAAACAGTTCATTGAAGAATTTGAAGATTTGATGGTTGAGTCGTGGGTGAAAGCTGGGGTAGCCCCCGAAATTGCCGAAGCGTTGATGGCTAACCATCGGGTTATCGCTGGCCGCACACAGCTCTACAACCTTGACGATGCTGGCGTTTTTACCGATTCGGGGTTCTACAAGGGGTTGGCTGGTGGCCCCGACAAGATTGAGAACGGTGTGGTGGTCGGTCCGCAGAACGCTGCGGAGTTGGCGCGGAACGTTTTGGAGATGCCGGACCCACGGCAGATTCGACGTTTGACTTCCGACATCGGGTGGATTTTCGGTAAATCACAGGCTGGGGCGGTGCAGAAAGCCGGTCGGGTGATGGGGACTGACCCGAACATTGAAGCGTTGCGTGAAGCAGGCCAGTTGCGTTTGCCGTTCGCTGTTCTTGATAGCGTCCAGCAGCTTTGGCGTACCACCACTTTGATGACTATCGCCTACTCTGTCCGAAACCTTATTGAAGGTCAGATGCGTTTGGCTTTCAACAACGGTCAAACCACGTCTGTTTTGCGGCATCCGTTGCAGCATCTTCAATGGGCAACCAAAACGAAAGGTGCTGGCGATGCCCTCGGCAACACTTGGGATGGCATAGATATTGGCGATGCTGCTGTGAGAACGCAACGTGAATACGACAAGGCTGTCGGTTTGGCTCGGGCCGCATATGTCAATGACCCAATTTCTGATTACCGTATCGCTGAACGTACCGGTGACTGGCAGCGTGTAGAGAAGGGCGTGAATGACCGCAAGCAGGTTGTTCAGGGACATGGCGACCAGATAGGGAAACTGAACGCTGACTTGGCTGACCGTCTTGTTGCGGCTGGCGCAACAGATGAGGAAATCAAGCTGCTTGTTGGTTACGGCGGGCAAACCGCACCACAAGAACTTGTGGACAAGTATGCCAAGTATTTGAAAGATGGCGAAACTTTCGCTGATTGGTACCAAGATGTTCGTGACCTTCATCTCTCGGGCCGCCCAATCTTTGTCCCCGGCAAGAACGGTGCGCCTGGACGTTTCGCAGACGAACCTGTCTCCATCGACCTTGACCTGCCCGAGAACATGAACCTGTACCTGCGTGAAGCACGGGAACGTGTACAGCGGTTCACCGGCAACAGGGAAGATTTGACGGATGTTGTTGCCAGCGGCCTACTCCCAGCGGAACGTGTTATCGGCCCAGAAATCGGATTGTCGGGCGCGGACGTAGGACAGGTTCGTCTCATCCCAACCCCCGGTGGACGCGGTTTGCGAACGGTTCGAGTTGTCGCATACGACGAAGCAACTGATGAGGCAATCGTTCGGGCGTTCGCTTTCCGTGAAGGTGAAAGTTCCAGCGACCTGCGCAAATTGTTGGATAGTGACGACGTGTATTACGACGAGAAGTTGCCGACTGTTTTCGGGTGGGAGTCACGCCAGCCGAACTATCTGCAAGAAGGCAACCTTGTCAAGCAGAAATGGGATTCGTTTGTAGACAAGTGGTTTGCGTTCGTTTACACCAAGAGGTCTGCAACGCTTGAACGCGGTCCTGCTTTCCGGCAACAGTATTTCAACTGGGTTGACCAGTTGGTCCCGTCGTTGAAGCAGGAAGCGTTGGACAGCATGGTTGCCAACATCAAGGCCCGTGCTGCCGCACTTGACATCACCCCTGAACAGTACGTGGGTGGGAAGAAACGTTGGCAGCGAATCCTTGACCATCAAGAGGGCCGCAAGACAACCTACGGCACATTGACGTTGAAAGAAATGGATGCTTACGCCAAAGGTAACGCTCTGGACGATTTGAAGCGTCTGCTTTACGATGCTTCGGAACGCAACAACCTCACAGATATTGCCCGAATCGTCATGCCTTTCGCCCAGGCTCAGGTTGATTTCTACAAGGCTTTGGGGCGGATGGTGTCGGTTGACACGGGTTTCGGCAAGATGCCGAATATGTACAACTTGCGCCGGGCACAATTGATTGTTGACGGCGGAATCTCGGCTGACCCTGATGGGGATGGTCGAGGGTTCTTCTACAAGGACAACACGACGGGCCAATGGTCTTTTTCGTACCCGTTGGGTGGCCAGTTGACCAAGATGTTGACCAAGTTTGTGGGCGGCGGACCTGGTGTTACTGCACAGATGCAGGCACCGGTATCGGGTGTCATGCTCGGTTTTGACATGCGTCCAGGTTTGGGACCTATCGGACAGTTTGCCGCAAGCCGTATCTTGCCTGATTCCCCGCAGTATGACGCCATCCGCAACTGGTTGCTGCCGTTTGGTGAGACAGCTTTCAAGGGTGAGAATGTTGGCCAGCAGTTGTACAAGTCTTTCGTCCCGTCTTGGGCGCAGAAAGTCATCAGCGGGTTGACGGATTCCCCAGAGGGTTCGAGCATCTACGCCAACACGTTCATGGAGACATTCCAGGCCCTTGCATCATCCGGCAAATACGATTTGGCAACCGACCAGGGGCAAGAGGACCTGTATGAGCAGGCAAAAAAATACGCAAAGACGTTGACGTTGATGCGCGGGTTTATCCAGTTCTCTGGCCCGTCGCGGTTTTCCCCCGAATTTGAAGTAATGACAAAACAGGGCGACGTTTTGGCGACAATGCTGACAAAAGAATTCTTTGAAATGCAGAACGACACCGAAAACGGCGGATACGACACAGCCGTGCAACGGTTTATTGAAACGTTCGGTGAGGACGCTTTCATCTACATGGGTCGCAAAACGCGCTCCACCGTGGGCGGTCTGGAATCAACAGAAGAAGCATCCAAGTTTGAACGCCAACATGCATCCCTGTTCCGCCGGTACAAAGAAGTGGCAGGTTTCTTCGCCCCAGGTGGCGGGTCCTACAGCCAACCTGCGTATTTCCGCCAAATCCAAACCGGGCAAAAGGAACGGGTCACCCCCGAAGAACTTCTGTCCCAAGCCCAACGCACCATCGGTTTCTCGTACTACAAGGCGATGCGGGACAAGGCAGGCCCGTACCCGACCGAAGCGCAACGCGAATATCTGCGCGGATACAGGGAATTCTTGGTCAAAAAGTATCCTGGCTTCGGTGAGGGCGAAACCAAAACCTCCCAGGAACGCACCGACGAGTTGAACAAACTGCGCGAAGCAGCATCGACATTGCCCGACAACCCTGTTGCGCAGGCGATTGAGAAGTACATGGCGAAACGCGACGAGGCTTTGGCTGAACTGTCAAAAGCTGGTTTGTCTAGTTTGTCTAGTAAGCAGGCCGAACCGTTCCGCGATTACCTGTACGGTTACGGTGAGGCGCTGGCAGAAACGTACCCTGACTTTGGTCGGGTGTGGCAGCAGTTGATTTCGTATGAGGTAGATTTGGGCTGATGGCTGCACGGAAACAACCTTCAACTACCCCTACTGGCACAACGGTGCCTTCTGCTGGGTCTACCCCAGTGCAGCAATATGAGCAGGAGCAGGGCGGGATGCCGACCGCTACTGTCAAGGAGCAGAAAACGACGGGTGTCCCCGAGGACTATGTAGGCCCTGCTCGAATTTTTGGCGGCGTATCCAAGGAAATGCAACCGTCACAGCTGACATACACGGCTACTGGGCAGCCAGTCATGCAGTACAACCCTGCCACTAGGGAACTGGAACCGGTCGGCCTGTATGACATCTACAAACAGGCTGGGACAATCCTCGCCAATGACATGGATGATGTCACCCGTTCGCTAGTCCTCACAGGTTTGAAGTCACGCGGCATCGGATACAGCAAAAACGAAATGCCCGGCAACGGCTTTACGGCCAGCGACCGACAAGCAATGGCGGAACTGTTGTTGCAGTCAAACATTTTGATGCGCCCGTGGCAGGAAACATACCAATACCTGATGAGCAAAACTGCACCTGTCCCCGTTGAGGGCGGTGCGGGTCGCAAGTTCCGCGTCACACCCGACTCCGAAGTTGCCGCCGTAGTCCAAGATTCCGCCCAGTCGCTTCTCGGACGTACCCTGTCGAAGCAGGAAGTTGACCGTATCTCCGACATGATTCAAGGGTTGCAGGTGCAGTATCAGCAGGGTGTTGCGGGACCAGGTGGTTCGTTGCAGGAAATGCCGTCTGTGCAAAACATGGCTTTGCAGCAGATTGAACGCAAATACGGGGCCGAGTCGGAGCAGGTGAAAATGGTGTCGTTCGCAGACCTGTTGAATAGGGCGGTGGCTGGTCGTGGCTGAGAAACCCCGCGCACCGAAAGGCGCACCCGCCAACCCGAAAAAAGGCGACACCTATACAGGGCCCAAAGGTGCCATCTACACGTGGACCGGTAAACGGTGGACCCGCACCGACACACAATCCACCGTTGACTGGCTAGAGGACGCTTCCCGGCAGTACGGGTGGATTGCCTCACTGTACGAAACCGATGATTCAATTCGCGGCCTGCTGGATTTCGCCCGCAAAAACATTGACCCGCGCACATCCGAAGGCCAACAGCGGTTCCTGACAGAACTGTACAAAACCGCATGGTGGAACAACACCTCGGTGTCAATGCGGCAATACCAGCAGTTGAAGTCAAACCCCGAGTGGAACAACACGCTGGCCGTACAAACCGACAAGATTCGAGGCTACGCCAACAACCTTGGGGTCCAGTTGTCTGATGCAACATTGACGATGCTTGCCGAGGATTCCATCAAGAACGGTTGGCAGACAGACCTCCAGTTTGAGCGGGCGGTCGGGTCGCAGTATCTTGCCGAAACACAGAAAGCTCAGGCTGCGGCGCAGCCGGTTGATGCGCAGATGGACATTACGACCAGTGCACAGTTCGCCCAGGTCAAGAAGATTGCGGCAGACCTTCTGTTGGACAACATCCCAGATACGGAACTGCAAACTTTTGCAAGCGGCATGATTACTGGTGGAAGCACTTTGGAGGCGGTGAAACGGGAGTTGAAGGCCCGCGCCAAACTGCGTTACGGCTCCCTCTCCGACTACATCGACCAGGATTACAACCTGCGTAGCGTCACCAACGACTACCGTCAGGTTGCTGCACAGTTGCTTGAAAAGCCCGAGTCGGAGATTGATTTCACAAAAGACACGTATGCCACCGCGTTCAACATGGTTGACCCGGCCACCGGCAAAACCCGCCAAATGAATCTGAACGAATGGTCCAAGTATGTGCGTGGGCTTCCCGATTGGCAGCAAACCCAAAATGCACAAGACGCATACCGCAACATGGCAATGAGCATCGTTCGCGGATTCGGAAAGGTTGTCTAATGCTTGCCAAGCAAATACTCATTGACACACTCACCCTGTACGGCCTCGGCAGTCTTGTCCCTACCGCAGACAGAATCCTGCAAGAAAACCCTGACATTGAAAAACGCCCCGACATGATTCTGCCCATGTTGGCCGACACCCCCGAATACAAAGAACGGTTCAAAGGCAACGAAGCTCGAATCAAAGCAGGGCTGCCAGCCCTAGACCCTGGCACCTACATTGCTACCGAAAACGCACTCCGGCAAACCCTCCGAGCTTCCGGTCTGCCACGCGGTTTCTATGACACCGAAACCCAACTCCGCCAATTCATTGAGCAGGACATCTCCCCCAACGAACTGTCGGCCCGCGTCAACGAAGGGTACCGTGCCGCCCTCAACGCCCCCCAGCAAGTTCGAGACGAACTGCAACAGCTTTACGGGTTGACCGAATCAGACCTTGCCGCCTACTACCTGGACCCGACCGTGGCAGTTGATGTGCTCCGCACCCGCACCCAGGCTGCACAGATTGCTGCACAGGCCCGCCAGCAGACCGGTTCGGGGCTTCTTGCCCAGCAAGCCGAAGAACTAGCCCGGCAGGGTGTTACCGAAGCACAGGCCCGCGAAGGGTTCGGTGTTATCGCCCAACAGCAAGGTTTGTTTGAGGCGCAGATGGCTGGCGAACAAGCGGTGTCCCGCGAAGAACAAATCGCCGGGACATTCGGCACCTCTGCCGCCGCGCAACAGCGCATCGCTACCCGCCGCCGCCGCCGCCAAGCAGAGTTCGAGGCAGGTGGAGGGTTCGCCGCAGGACAGGGCGGCGTTATCGGTTTGCAAACCGCACAGTGACCTGCGAAAACTGCGAACAGCAATACGACCCCATCACAACCCGATGGCGTTGCCCGCACTGCGGCCACAAAGCACACTGCTGCGAAGGATAGTTGACAAGTCTAAAAACTTGGTCTACATTTTTATGCGAGGCCGAGTGCCGGAACCCACGGGTATCCCCCGTAACCGTGGCGTACACATCGGGGTGTAACCAACTCAAAGCAGCCACCTGAATCCTCCGGTTCGGGTGTGGGCAGAAACGGAGAGTGCCATATGTCAAACATCGCAGACGAGTACGACTACGAGGATGACGACCAGCCGCAAGAATCCAACCCCCTTCGGGCGAGGATGAAGCAACTGGAGAAAGAAAACCGTGAGTACCGAAAGGCCCTTGCGGAAGCAGACGCAGCACGACGCGAAGCAAGTTTCCTGAAAGCAGGAATCGACCCGGCAGAAGCTAGGTTCAAATACTTCGTCAAAGGCTACGACGGCGAACTTTCCCCCGACGCAATCAGGCTGGCGGCAGAAGAAGCACAGTTGATTACACCCCAACCCACCCCCGCCGACACCGACAAGCAGGCATGGCAGACATCAAACAAGATTGCTGCCGGAGCCGAAACAGTCATGGCGGAATCCAGTTGGATGAAACGAATCAACGACGCCAACTCGGAAGCAGAACTCATGGCGGTTTTTGCAGAGGCACACGCACAAGGAATCAACCTCTCAACCGACTAAAGGAGTCAAACCCAAATGGCTGACTATTACGCAGCTGAAACGGGCACCGCGAACCTCACCACCGACCAGGTGGCATTTGAGAAGCTTGCGTACTTCGCCCTCCGCCCCGAAATGTACTACGACCAGTTCGCAGACGTTCAGGCAACCAACGCCACCAACCCTGGCGCGTCCATCAAGTTCACCATCTTCAACGACCTTGCCGCCGCTACCACGGAACTCGGTGAGGCCGAGGATGTCACGCCTGTTGCCATGAGCGACTCGCAGGTGACGGTCACCCTCAAGGAATACGGCAACGCGACGGTCACCACGGCCAAGCTTCGCGCCTCGTCGTTCCTCCCGGTTGACCCGGTTGCCGCGAACGCTGTCGGCTTCAACGCTGGTATCTCCATTGACACCATCTGCCGTGACGTGCTTCAGGCTGGCGACAACGTGATTTACGCAACGGGCGGTGCAACCGACCCGTCGAGCCGTACCACCATCAACAGCGACGACATCCTTCACCCGAACGATGTCCGCCGTGTTGTGGCACAGCTCCGTGGCGCAAACGTCCCGACTGTCGGCGGTTCGTACGTCGGCTTCATCCACCCTGACGTGTCGTACGACTTCCGTGGCAACACGGATGCAGCGGCATGGCGCACCCCGGCCAACTACGTGAACCCCGAAGGCATCTACAACGGTGAAATCGGCATGTTTGAAGGTGTCCGCTTCATGGAGTCGTCCCGCGCTCCGAAGTTCGTGGACGCCTCAAACAACTCGGGTTCGTCGGGCACCATCGATGCGTACGGCACCCTCATCATGGGCCGTCAGGCTCTCGCCAAGGGCATCAGCCTCGGCGGTGAGTACGGCGCACAGCCGACCATCGTGTACGGCACGGTGACGGACCTGCTCAAGCGGTTCCGCCCGGTTGGTTGGAAGCACTTCGTCGGCTACGCCGTGTTCCGTCAGGAAGCACTGCGCCGCATCGAATCGGCTTCGTCCATCGGCACCAACTCGTAACAACGAGTAACATCAAAGCACCCACCTGATTGTTTCGACGGTCAGGCCCAGCCCCCCTTTCGATTTGATTCGGGAGGGGGGCTTGTGCTTTACTGGAGGCAACCCAAGGAGAGAAAACTTTGGGGGCACAACTGGTAGCAAGGCCCCGTCGTTGACTTGGTTCGGCGGGGTTTTTGCTATCCTGCAACAAATGGCTACATTCCGCCCACCCACCGACCCACTCGTCTACTTTGATGACGGTTCAGGCGGCGGCATCTTCTCATACCTGTCAGGTTGGCCGAGAGGCCGCAACGTCTACAAGATGACAGACGGGTCGTTCCAAGAAAACCAGCCTGGGGACGATTCGTTGATTGCGAAGATTTACCACGGCGGGCATATCCATGAGTTGACCGCAGCAGAAGAAGCTGACCTTATTGCGGCAGGTTACGGCGCATACATCGAATGATTGAAGTCAACAATTATGATGACCACCCTGAGTTTGCTGACAGGTTGTGGTACGCCAGGAGCATCGTCACGTTGCCGGAACGTATGCGGAAATCCGTCTCATGCCACTGTGGTATTACCCGCTACGACGCTTTTCGCACTGTCGCAGCCGACGAGATAGACCGTCTACGTGGCATAATTGACAATCTCCACAGAAGGTTGCAGGATTATGAAACACATGGAAGTGCACCCGAATCTTGATGTTGATGGCTGTTTCGGCTGTAAGGTTGCTGGTGTTCGGATGGGGTCGAATTCCACGACAACCCGTGGCGCACGTGTATCTGAGATAAATCAGAGGGAACGCGGCTGGAACCGCGACATGCCCGCCTACAAGCGTTTGCGTCAGCAGGGTTTGCAGCCCCGGCAGATTGATGGGTGTGCGACGTTGGAGAAACATGCGTCGGAACGCTGGCAAATTGAGGGTGGGACCCCAGCGGCGTGAACTATCAAAACTGGACGGGGCACGGCGACCCCAAGTTGGGGTACGGGTCGATGCTGGACGGGTTTGTCAAGGCCGCACCCAAAACGGTGCAGTTCAACGACAAAGCATCCGTGTCTGTCCACATGCAGGTTCCCGAAGCTGTGAAAGGCTGGTGGAGGGACGCTCATCGGGTGCTGTTTACGATGTGGGAAACCGACACGATGCCCGACCGGTTCAAACCGTGGCTCGGTTTGTTTGACCAGATTCTTGTCCCATGCCAAGACAATGTGGACCTTTTTTCTGAATGGCATCCTGTGGTGCGTCATGTCCCGCTCGGAGTAGACACCCAATTTTGGGCACCAAACTATGCGGGTCGCCCCACAAAAACCGATGGCGTATTCAGATTCCACGCCGGGGGTTCACTGTGGAAACGCAAAGGATTAGACCTAGTAGTCCAAGCGTTCAAAAACCTGAAACTGCCCGACGCCGAACTGCACATCAAAGCAGCCCCCCACGCCTTTGACACCCCCACCGGAGGGTTAGGCCCGAACATCATTCTGCACCGACAGTGGATGAGTCTTGAAACGCAACGCGACTGGTATGCCCAGGCGGACTGTTTTGTTGCCCCAGCCCGAGGCGAAGGATTCGGTTTGATGCCACTCCAAGCTATCTCTCTCGGCATCCCGACCATCGTTTCGTACAGCAGCGGCCAGAAACAGTTCTCACATCTCGCCACTGGGGTGGTGTCCTGCCGTAAATCTCAAGCCGAAACTGTGGGAAAGTGGGATGAACCCACATTGGGCGAACTGGAAGATGCGATGAAAACCCACTATGAATCCAAACTGGTTGTCCAACCTGGTGTGCAGGAATTCAGTTGGCGTAACGCATCCAAGAAACTTGTCGTGGCCATCCCGAAAGGCGACCTGTTGACGACAGACGAATGGGTGCTACCTGAGGTGTCGGTGCGTGTCAAAGCGTTGCGGACGGTCAATGCGACCATCGGGAAAGAAACATACAGGTTGAAACCGTCAGAGGTGACGGTGGTCCCGGCAGGCGTTTTTGAGGTATTGTCTGCTTCTAAAGCTGTGGAGGTCGCGTGAAAAAGAAAGCGTTCTGGGACACCAAAAACCCGAAGAAGAAGTCGATGCCGTTGTCGGCTGACCAGAAGAAGGCGGCTCAGGCCCGCGCAAAGAAGGCTGGCCGCAAATACCCGAACCTGGTGGACAATGCGTGGGCGGCGAAGCAATGACTATCGAATATCGGGGCGAGAAGTTCGCTGGTTATAACAAGCCGAAGCGGACCCCGAACGCCAAGAAGTCCCATGCTGTTCTCGCCAAAGAAGGCAGCAAGGTGAAGTTGATTCGGTTCGGCCAGCAGGGTGTCCAGGGTTCCCCAGATGGGTCTGCCCGTAACAGGGCGTTCAAAGCCCGCCACGCCAAAAACATCGCCAAGGGCAAAATGTCTGCCGCATACTGGGCGAACAAAGTGAAATGGTAGTATCGGTCTAGTATGGCCGCACCAGGTACACAGAACCTAACTTTCGTTCGAGGTGACACCGAAACCGTTCAAGTCACCATGACCTCTGACGGCTCCACCCCTGTTGACATTACGGGCCGCACCTACGCTTCACAGCTTCGCACCAGCCCCGACATTGCCGCTATCGCAGCTACAGCCACCTGTTCTATTACGAACGCAGCGAACGGTGTGATGCAGGCCGTATTTTCGGCTACAAGCACCGCAGCACTTGACCCCGGCTACTACTACTGGGAC
>SXGQ01025461.1_pt1 | contig 34545 bp, 33 predicted proteins | sample 3178371 | NCBI WGS metagenome assembly SXGQ01 (sample SAMN11356859, study PRJNA531348) | freshwater metagenome | isolation source: freshwater sample F1-20 | place: China: Fuxian Lake, Yuxi | collected 2017-12-25 | reverse complement strand
GCGATCCAGAGAGCGGCCTGCAGAACGATCCACCCGATGCGACTCCATGGCGCGTCGTACTCGAGCACGACCTCACCGCCGGTGCCGAGGTCGAAAGCCATGACCGAGCCGAACGAACCCTCGGGAGCGATTTCTCGCCCACCGACCGTTGCGTGCCAACGGCGGTCGAAGGGAACGCCGAGGTTCAGCACCCCTCCGTCGATCTCCTGCGCGGTGGATGTCCAGGCGCTGAAGTCGGACATCACCGGACGCGAACCACCGAGTTCGGCGGTGATCAACGACGACGCCCCACCTTCTTCACGACTCGAGGCCGCCGATGGGCTCAGGATCGAAGTCGTGGGGATCCACTGCAGATTCTCGTAGACGACCATGCTGGCCGGGCTGTACACCGCCCGCAGATCGAGTTGCTCACCGAGTGAATCGATCAGACCGGTAGGAAGCGCGGCCGGTGCGTCGACCTCCGACCGCACGCGATCGACGATCGGGACCACGAAATAGCGGACTCCGAGCGGAGCCACGAGCCGACCGACCCGGATCGTGGTGCGCCGCATGAGCGCGTCGACCGCTTCGTCCATTCCACGTTGCTCCACCGCCGACGGTGACGACCACGCATCGGCGATGCCGAGCTCGCCGCCATTCACGACGTTGTACGCCACGCCGTCGGCGACTTCGCGATCGGAACCCGGGATAACGGCCGGGTCGCCGAGATAGAGAACTCGGTATCCACCCTCCTCGGCTCGTTCGGGAAGGAGTTCGGCGATCTGCGCGACGAGTGAGACCCGTGGCTGGTTCCATCCCCCATCGACGGCCACCGCGAGCACCGGAAAGGCCACCACGGGAAGCGCCAACAAGCCGAGGAGTCCGAGTGGTTGACGCAGACCGAATCCACCACCACGTACATCGCGTTCGAACGCCATGACGAGAGCCCAACAACCAAGAGCGATGCCAATGGCGACCGGGGCCAACAGGACACCCGTTTCCGGCAACCGAATCGGCGTGTCCCGACGATCGGACACCGCGGCGAGGAGGAGGAAGGCCGAGACCAAAACTGCGCCGCGCAGTGCCCACGCGAAACGCCACCGACGGGCCACGAGGATCGACACCACGACGGGGAAGTAACCAGCCAGCACGAGGAACCCGAGTGTCGTCGGACCGATGTCGAATTGCATGAGCTTCGACAGTCCCCGCCCCGACTCGACGAGTGACTTCGCGCCCACTACCGCAACCCAACCGTCGGCATCGATCCATCGCAGGGACCACGGCAGATTGAGCACGATGGCGCCGGTGAAGGCCACGATCGAAGATGCGACACCGAGTCCGGCCGCTCGCCATGATCCGCCGGCGAGTGGACCGACCAGTGAGAACAAGGCCAAGGCGACGAGAGCCACCACCGCCACCGAGGGCGCGAACGCGGCCGTCGACGCGATCAGTGCGGTCAATTTCGCGATCAGGACGACTCGCTGCGCCGTCGGAGGATGTTCGACCGACTCTCGATCAGCGTCGTCGTGAATCGGCGACCCGAGTCCGCTGAAGCGAAGACCGAGGTGCAGGACCCAGGGCAGGACTGCATAGGCGATGAGCGATGACGAACGACCCGAAGCCACTGCGGCGTACGGCAGAGGCATCGCCGCGTAAACGACGACGGCCACCAACCGGGCTCGCTGATTGCCCACGATTCCACCGAGGCGAGCCATCCCGAGCCAACCTCCAGCGATCAGCGCGAGAACACCGAACGTCTGGACGAAACCCATCTGGCCGAGGCCGATGATGCCGGCCAGACCGAGGAAGACGAGGCCGGTCGGCTGAGCCGTCGTGACACCGAGTCCCCGATCCCACCAGCCGGACACGTACGAGCGGACGAGATCGACGGGCGAATCGGGCACGGGGAGCATCTCGCCGATCGGGCGGACACCGTCGGTGATGATGCGACGCGCTCCGAGAAGTAAGAGGACGAGCAAAGCGCCCCACACCGCCAAGGCCAGCGGCGTACGGTCGACGGAAGGAGAGGATTCGACGGAGTCGATCGTCTGCCGATGACGAACGAAGCGACCCCAACGAACACTGCCCGAAACCTGCAGATCGGCAACCTCTCGATCGGGAACCTCGCGGATCGGGCGTACGGCGCGTCGGCGTCGGAGGATCGACATCACATCGCCGAGAGCGAGTAACGGTGCGAGCAGTCGTCCGCCGGCGATACGTGGACGACCGCGCACGAGGGCCACGGCCGCCGACGCGATCGACAGCGCCAGGATCCCCACGATCACCAGTGGCAGACGGGCGGCTCCGGTCAGCGACAGCACAGTGGAGATGCGGTTGGTCTCGGCTTGGTGATCACTCACCAGATCAGGACGGCGATCGGCGAATCGCCGATGATGTCGGGCCACGGCCGCCGGGACGATGAGCACTCGCGCTCCGGCCATGTGGGCTCGCCAACAGAGATCGAGGTTCTCGCCGTGGAAGTCGATGCTCGACTCGAATCCACCCAGTCGCCGGAAGAGGTCGGCGCGCACGAGGAGACACGCCGACGACAACGCGAAGACGTCGCGCACCGCGTCGTGCTGTTCCTGGTCGATCTCGTGGGCCTCGAGACCGTCGTCGAGTTCGCCGAATCGGTCGACATCGAATCCGACCGACGACAACATCCCTGGTTCGTCCCAATTCATGAGTTTGGGACCGGCCAAACCGGCGTTCGATCGGAACATCTCCTCGACGAGCATCCGAACCGCTGTCGGTTCGAGAACGACGTCGTCGTGCATGAGGAGGAAGAATCCGCCGTCACCTTCGACCAATTTCAAAACTTGGTTCGCTGCGACACCGAATCCGACGTCACGACCGACTCCGCGGACATGAGCCTGCGGGACGACTGCCTTCACCCGCTCGGAAATCGAGGCCTGATCGTCGTCGTTGGTCACGAGCACGAGGATCTGCAGGGCCGGATAGTCCTGGGCGACCAGTCCCGCGAGCGTCACCTCCAGATCGGGGCTCGGCGGCCCGACGACGACCGTCGCCACGACCCCCGGCAAGGCCGAGTCCGAGCTGGTCGGCGACGCCGGTCGAGTAACCGGGGTCGCCGGACCGGCACTGGTGGCTGATGACTCCACGATGCGCCGAGGCTACCCGTCTGACCAGCCCCGATGGAGTCGCCGCGCTCTCGACCCCGTGCCTGACCAGCGTGAATACGAGACCTCCCGAGATCGTTATCGCTAGCGTGACGACGCTTGGACACGACGACTGGAGCCCGCGACGAATCTCGTCTCCCCCTTCCGGAGGGCACCCTCGCCGTGGGAGCCGGTCTCCTGATCGCCGGACTGTCGAGTTACGCGTTCTTCAAGGTCGGACAAGAGGCTCTGGGGAAGGACGCCTTCAAACCGATCGTGGCGCTCTGGTTCGCGACCTTCGTTCTCGCCCCGGGCTTCTTCTTACCCCTCGAACAGGAGATGGGTCGGGCCCTCGCCCACCGCCGAGCACTCGGGATCGGTGGCCGGCCGATCGTCGATCGCGTCGTACCGCTCGGTGGGGTGATCGCCGGCGCGGTGATCGTGCTCCTCGCTGCGTTCAGCGGCCTGGCGACTCGCGAGTTCTTCGAGGGCTACGGGCTCGTGACACTCGGCCTGATCATCGCCTTCACGACGTATGCGCCCACGCATCTCGCGCGCGGCATCTGCTCGGGTGAAGGGCGTTTCGCCGCTTACGGGATCGTCATGGGTGCCGATGGTCTCGTTCGCGTGATCGGTTGCATCGTGCTGTGGCAACTCGGAATCGAGGAAGTGGGCGCCTACGCGATGTTGATCGCCTTGTCCCCGCTGAGTGGGGTACTCATCGTCGCCTCGCGCGGTCAGCTCGCCACCGAGTCCGGCCCGGCCGCACCGTGGTCGGAGGTCACCCCGAACCTCGGTTGGTTGCTGCTCGGTTCACTGATGGGTGCCGGCCTCGTGAATGCCGGGCCCATCGCCATCGACATCCTCGCGTCGGCCTCCGAATCGGAGAAGGTGACCCATTTCGGCAACGGCGTCCTGCTCTCGCGTGTTCCGTTGTTCTTGTTCCAAGCCGTCCAGGCCGCACTCCTGCCCCGACTCGCACGACTCGCCGCGCAAGGTGATCTCAGCGAATTCCGTCTCGGGTTCCGTCGTCTCATGATCGTCGTGATCGGCGTCGGCGCGCTCGGAACGATCGCTTCCTTCGCATTCGGCCCACCGGTCCTCGATCTCATGTACGACGGCGGGCTCGATCGACGCACTCTCACGATGCTTGCGCTGGGTAGTGCGGTGTACATGGTGGCGCTCGGTACCGCGCAAGCGGTCATCGCGCTACATGGTCACGCACGGGTGGGGATCGGCTGGCTGATGTCGATGCTCGTGTTCGTGCTGACCTGCTGGCTCGCGGCCGACGATCTGTTCTTGCGCGTCGAGATCGCTCTCGTGACGAGTTCGCTCGCCGCCCTCGTGTTCTTCGGCCTCTCGCTTCGGGGTCTGCTCGTCCGGGGAGTGGCGCCCGATGCCGATTCGACCTTCGAAGCGCTCACCGACCGTTTGATCGAGGGCTGATCACTCCGGAACCGGCAGACCGGCCTTGATCGCCTCGCGCTTCAGATCGTGGCGAACCATCATCCGGACGAGTTCGGGGAATCCGACCTCGGGAACCCAGCCCAGCTTCTCACGCGCCTTGGTTGCGTCCCCGATGAGGAGATCGACTTCGGCCGGTCGGAAGAACTTCGGATCCTGACGGACGTATCGCTTCCAGTCGTCGAGACCGACTTCGGCGAACGCACGCTCGACGAGTTCTTCGATGGTGTGGGTCTCGCCGGTGGCGATCACGAAGTCGTCGGGCTCGGGTTGCTGGAGCATGAGCCACATGGCTTTCACGTAGTCGCCCGCATAACCCCAGTCGCGCTTGGAGTCCAGATTGCCCATCACGAGTTCGTCCTGCAGACCCAGTTTGATGCGGGCCGCCGCGTTGGTGACCTTGCGGGTCACGAACTCGACTCCGCGACGCGGGCCTTCGTGATTGAAGAGGATGCCCGAACACGCGAACAACCCGTAACTCTCGCGGTAGTTCACGGTGATGTGATGCCCGAAAACCTTGGCGCATCCGTACGGTGACCGCGGGTGGAATGGCGTCTTTTCCGACTGCGGAATCTCCCGGACCTTGCCGAACATCTCCGAGGACGAGGCTTGATAGAAGCGAATCGTGTTGTTCTCGGCGCCGCCGACCATGCGCACGGCTTCGAGCATCCGCAGAACGCCCGTACCGGTGAGGTTCGACGTCAACTCGGCTTGGTTCCACGACAGAGCGACGAACGAGATGGCCGCGAGGTTGTACACCTCGTCGGGCTGGGCGAATTCGAGAGCCTTCACGAGTGACGGAAGATCGGCGAGGTCACCGGGGACGATTTCGACGTACGGGAACTCGTCGCGCATCATCTCGAGTTTCGGGTTGTTCTGACCCTTCACGACACCGAAGACGTCGTAACCCTTGCTGTGCAAGAACTCGGCCAGGTGCTGACCGTCCTGGCCGGTGACTCCGGTGATGAGCGCGCGGGGCATGAGACTCCTTCATGTGCGCCCAACTTCTGAGCGTGGATGCATTCTACGGTTCACCCCGCCCCGTCACCGGATGCGCGGCACCAGCCGTACAATCGGCTCGTGCTGACCGTTGCATTCGACACCGGTCCTTTGCACGGCCGGGCAACGGGAATCGCCCGGGCCACCGCCGGAATGCGACACGCACTCGAATCCTTCCCAGACCTCCAACTCGTCCCCTACGTCTCGAGTTTTCGCGCCGCCCTCGAACCCGACGAGGTCCGACTCCGCCTCCCCGCCCGACCGGCGCTCGAACTCTGGGGACGCGTGGGTCGGCCGCGTGTCGATCGGCGGCTCCGCGGGGCTGCGCTCGTCCACGGGACGAACTACGTCGTGCCACCGAGTCGGATTCCGCGGCTCGTCTCGGTGTACGACTGCTGGGCGCTCGAGAATCCGCGCCTCGTCCATGCCGACGTGCGCGCCGCGATGCGCGTCCTACGTCGATCGATCGCCGATGGAGCGTTCGTCCATGCTTCGTCGCACGCCACGGCCGAGCGCCTACGTGATCTCGTTCCCGGTTGCGATGTGACGGTGATCCACCTCGGAGATCTCACCACGTCGGCCGCGTCGAGCACCGATGGCGCGGAGATCCCCCCGCCCCTCGTCGGCGGAGTGCCGTTCGTACTGGCCGTCGGGACCCGCGAACGACGCAAGAACCTGCCGACCCTCGTTCGTGCCTTCGCCGACCTCGCGTCGCGTCACCCGGAGGTTCATCTCGTTCTGGCCGGTGGCCCCGGCGACGACGATGCGAACATCGACCAAGTCGTGAGCAGACTCGAGAGCAACATCGAACATCGTGTTCACCTACTCGGTCGTGTCTCCGAACCGACCGCGAAGTGGTTACTCGAACATTCCTCGCTGCTCGCCTACCCGTCGCTCGACGAAGGATTCGGTTTTCCACTTCTCGAAGCCATGACGCACCGAACACCGATCGTCGCGTCGAACGTCGGATCGATCCCCGAGGTCGTCGGATCGGCGGCTGTCCTTGTGGATCCGCGCGACACCGACGCGTGGGCCGAGGCGATCAGCGATGTCCTCACCGATTCATCGCTCGCGGCCCGCCTCGTGACCGCGGGCGACGTCCGTCGTCAGGACTTCACGTGGGAAAAGACGGGGCGAATGCTCCACGATCTGTATCGCCGGGTCGTGGCGTCGGCCCCGTGAACGGAAGAATGAACCGATGATCACCGTGCTGGCCGGAGGCGTGGGTGCCGCCCGATTCCTTCGGGGTCTGGTGACCATCGTCGACCCGGCGACGATCACCGCCGTCGTCAACACGGGCGACGATTCACTCATCAACGGATTGCGCGTGTCGCCCGATCTCGACACCGTCACCTACACCGTCGCCGGCGCCATCGACGCCGAACGCGGCTGGGGGCTCGGAGACGAGAGTTGGCGGGTCATGGAATCACTCGGTCGCTACGCATCGGTCCGACCCGACGCCTCGGACGCCGCCAACACGTGGTTCAACCTCGGTGATCGCGATCTCGCCACCCACCTCTACCGAACCGCCCGTCTCCACGAAGGCGCGACTCTCTCCGCGGTCACCGACGAGATCCGACGGGCTTGGGGACTGCGCATCGGGCTCGTACCCATGACCGACGATCGCTTCGAGACGATGATCGAGATCGTCGAAGAATCCGGATTTCGCACGGTTCCGTTCCAGGAGTACTTCGTCGGGTTGCGCCATGGAGTCCCCGTGCGCTCGATCGGATTCGCCGGTGCCGAGTCGGCCCGACCCAACTTCCTGCCTCTCGTGAACGAGAGCGAAGCGATCGTCATCGCTCCGTCGAATCCCCTCGTCTCCATCGGACCGATCCGCGCCCTCGCCGGCGTCGACGACTCGCTCGCCGCCAACCGCGAACGCGTGGTGGCGATCTCGCCGATCATCGCCGGTGCGGCGATCAAGGGCCCGGCCGATCGCATGCTCGGTGAACTCGGCATGGAAGCCTCCGCCGTCGGCGTGGCGCGGCTGTACGCGCCCGTGTGCGGAACGCTCGTGATCGACGCTCAAGATGCCCATCTGGCATCGGCCGTCGAGGCCGAGGGGGTTCGGTGCATCGTGACCGACACGATCATGTCGACGCCGGGAGTCGCCGGTGACCTCGCTCGTGTCACACTGGCCGCAGTTCTCGAGAAAGGACGATGATGTCCGACCAACCACAGATTCGGCTCACCGCGTGGGGCGTCACCGGCATCGGTGAGATCAAACCGGGCGATCAACTCGGTGACGTGATCGTCGACGCCTGCCGCGAGGCACCGAACGGGCCGCTGGCTGACGGTGACGTTCTCGTCGTGACCCAGAAGATCGTCTCCAAGGCCGAGAACCGCATGGTGGCCATCGATCCCGATGACCCGTTGTCGCACAAGGCGCTCGTGGAAGAAGAAGGCGTCCGCGTGGTCCGTCGTCGCGGCGATCTCATCATCACCGAAACCAAACACGGCTTCATCTGCGCCAACTCAGGTATCGACTTGTCCAATGTCGAGCGCGGTTGGGCGGCGCTCCTCCCGATCGACAGCGACCGCTCGGCCCGGCGCATCCGCGACATCGTGCGCGCCAAGTTGGGGGTCGAAGTCGGCGTGATCGTCTCGGACACCTTTGGCCGTCCGTGGCGCAAGGGGCTGACCGACGTCGCCATCGGCGTGGCCGGTGTCGCTGGCGTGGTCGATCTTCGTGGCACACCCGATGCCCTCGGTCGAGTGATGCAGGTGACCGAAGTGTGCGTGGCCGACGAGATCGCCTCGGCCGCCGAACTCGTGATGGGCAAGTCGAATGGAGTCCCGGTCGCCGTCGTCCGCGGTTGTCAATCCGAATGGCTGCGCGACTCGTCGATCGAAGAGATCGTGCGCCCACCGGCCGAGGATCTATTCCGCTAGATCGCGACTCGCGGCGAGTCCCTCGTCGAGCGGAGTCCACGGGGACCAGCCGAGGTGCAGACGAGCCCGCGCGGGTGAGAGCACCACGCGAGACACGTCATGTGATCGACGTGGGGCCGATCGCACCGGTTGATCGCCGCCGATCGCGGACCAGACGTCGCGAAGACTTGTTCCGACACCCGAACCGACGTTGATCGTCAGTCCTCCACCCTTGGTGCCGGCCCGAAACAGAGCTTCGGCGGCGTCGTGGGCGAACAGAAGGTCGCGAGTCTGGCGACCGTCTCCGAACAACGTGAACGCCGTGCCGTGTCGAACCGCATCGAGGGCCGCCCCGACCACGTTGGCATCGGCGCGCAACCGGGGGCCGTACACGGTCGAGGTCAGCAGAGCCGTGAACTCCACTGCGTGTTCGTCGCGATATCGCTGCAGCAAGTGAATGATCGATTCGGCCAGCACTCCGACCGCCCCGATCGGTTGGAAGCCGCGGTCTTCCTTGGCCGGGAGTTCTCGCGTCGGAACTTCGCCGTACAACACCGAGGCCGGCAGAGCCACGACGACCTTGGTAGCGGCCGAGCGCAACCGGACCGATTCGAGCACGTTCACCACGAGGGCCAGACCGAGCACGGCACGCTCGGCGGTCCAGCGCGCCGACGAGGCGGCGAGCACGTACACGACCGATGGTCGAACCCGTTCGAGATAGAGACCGAATTCGGGTGCCGTCGCATCGAGTTGCTGGAACACGAGTCGGCCCACGGAGTTGACCGACCTTGCATGCGCGAGGTTGGCCAGTGTTCCGGTCGACAGGTCGTCCACGGCGTGAACGATCGAGGTTTCCATGATCAACCGGTCGACGAGATGGGAGCCGAGGAATCCCGCTCCGCCCACGACCAGAGCGGACTCGGGTGCCTTGGGAGCAGCGGCTCGGGGCATCGTGAACTTCTAGCGACCGGTGACGGTCGCCGGATCGGGAACGAGTTCGTTGCGTCGTTCACTGCCGGAATCGACCGAGCCATCGGCACCGATCACGCAATCGGTCACGACCGCATCGGCTCCGATACGACCCATCACGATCGAACCGCTGACCACGGCCCCGCTCTCGATCACTGCGCCGGGCAGGACGATCGATTCGGTCAAGGTGACGTTCGGCCCGACCGAAGCACCCGCCGACACCATGCTGTGCCGGAGGTCGACTCGGTCGGCTACGACTGCCCCGCCGTGCACCGCGTCGCATCGCAACGACTTCCGGATGCCGTCGAGAACGTCGAAGTTGGCCTTCCGATACGTGTCCGGGCGACCGGTGTCGATCCAGTAATCGGAGGTCGACATGGCATAGAGACTTCCGTCGGCCACGAGTTGGGGGAAGGTCTCCCGTTCGATCGACACCTTGCGCCCGGTGGGGATCCGACCGAGCACCGACGGCTCGAACACGTACGTGCCGGCATTGATGAGATTGGTTGGTGCGGTGCCGGGAGCCGGCTTCTCGACGAAACGCGACACCCGTCCTTGTCCGTCGAGCTCGACCACTCCATAGGCCGACGGATCATCGACTGGTGTGAGGTGAATCGTCGCCTCCGCGCCGCGCGCCCGATGGAAGTCGACCAGTTTCGCGACGTCGAGGTCGGTCAGAACGTCGCCGTTCACCACCACGAAGGTCTCGTCGATCCCCGCGTGATCGGCCGCGAATCGAATCGCTCCGCCGGTGTCGAGCGGCTCGGGTTCGACCGCGTAATGCAGGCGCACACCCGCGCACTCGCCGTCGGGGAACGCGGCGCGAAATGGTTCCGGTTTGAAGCCGAGGGCGAGCACGACCTCGTCGATGCCAGCCACCGCGAGCATCGACACGAGATTCTCGATGATCGGCCGATGGCCGACCGGAAGCATGGGCTTGGGTGTGGTGAAGGTGAGCGGTCGCAGACGGGTTCCGAACCCACCCACGAGCACTACCGCGCGCATCAGCCGCCCGTGGTGGTGGGACCGGCGACGGTGGTGGGCGCCTCGGTGACCGGAGCGCCGGTCGAGTCGACCGGTACCGAAGATTCAGCCGGAGGGGCCGAATCACCAGGGGCAGTGGTCGTCGCCGGCGCGCCCGAGTCGGCGGCTCCGAGTCGCGGCAGGTCGGCCGCACTCGGGGGCAGACCCGGGTTCACGCCGGCCGGCGCGAAGACGATGCTGAACGCCATGGCGTCCTGCTTGAGTCTGATGTCGTCGAAGTTGGTGATGTAGGTCGAGAAGTCGTCGGCGTTGTCGAACGAGTTGTAGGCGTACACCACGACCTCGCCATCGACCGACTTACCGGACTCGTCGAGGCACTTGGTCTCGCCCTCTTCGTACACCGCTCCACCCTGATCGTCGGGGAAGACGATCTTGGTGTCGGAAACCTCGACGCCATACACATCGAGGAAGACACCCAATTTCGCGTTACGGCCGGTGGCGGCCGAGGTGTACGGGTGCCAGTGCATGACGCCGTCGTCATGGCTGTGGATGCCGGTTCTCCGGAACGTGTCATTCAAGAAGTTGCCCGTGGTGTCGAGTTCTTCCTTGTTGCCCTGCAAGTCGGGGAGCCATTCGTTGCATCCGTAGAAGGCGTACGACGCGTGCCAGTGGTCGTTCACGGTCGGGGGGACGTTGCGATCGGGAATCGAGGCTCGCGAGTAGACGATGAGGGCCGCACCGATCACGGCCACACCGACGACCACCGCCGGAAAGAGGGTTCCGCCCTTGAAGCGGACCTTTTTGCCCTTTCCCTTCTGGGCGAGACGCGCCACACGGGATGCCGATGAACTTCGCGATGTTTTGGAGGCCACGAGTAGGCGAGGCTACCGGCTGGCGATGCTGAACTGGGGTTCAGGACCACCGAGCGAGCAGATCGGCATAGGCCGATGCGACGGCAGCCGGAGACACATTGCCCTCCACGTGGACACGGGCCCGGTCCCCCATGGTTGCCGCTTCCACGGGGTGATCCACGAGATAACGAATCGCGTCGATGAAGGCCTTCGAATCATCGGGGGGCACGCACAGTCCACCACCCGAACCGGAGATGAGACGCGGCACCTCGGTACCGGAATCGACCGCGGCCACTGCCGGGCGTCCGGCCGCCATGATCGAATACGTCTTCGAGGGAACACTCACTCGCCCCAGGCCGCGCTTGAGGGGAATCACGTGAACATCGGCGGTGGCGAGCACCTCGGCCAGGCGCTCGGCCGGTTGGTAGTCGCCGAAAACCAGATTCGTGAGTCCGGCGGCTCTCATCTCGAGGTTGTCGCGCGCCGAGCCGTCTCCGTTGATCACGAAAGTCACCGCGGGTAATGCGCGGGCGGCGTCGATCATGAGGTCGAGCGACTGCGAGAACCCGACGTTGCCGGCGTACATCACAACGGGTTGTTCGCCGATGCCGAGTTCTCGTCGATACTCGGTGAGCCGATCGGCGGGTCGAATCGCCACGGTGTCGACGAAGTTGGGGATCACGACCACACGATCACGACGGCGACGACGGACCTTGTTGCGCACGTTGTCGGCGAGATCGTCGGACAGAACGGTCACCGCCGCCGAGCGCGCGTAGGTCCAGCGTTCGAGAATCCGTGCCGCGGCGATCACGACCTTGTTGCCGATGGCACCGGTCTCGATCGCCGCATCCGGGAAGACGTCCTGGATGTTGAACACAAGGGGCGCGCGGCGGACTCGGGACACGAACCAACCCGTCGCACCCAGCGTGAGTGGTGGACTCATGACGAGAACGGCATCGGGCCGTTCACCGGCACGCAGCCCGGCGACGGCCGCAGTGATCGAGAAGCCGACGAACCCCAGCGCGCGGCGAAGGAGATTTCGTTTGTCGTCGCCGGCGAACGGATCGAGGCGGGTGATCGAGCCCCACTCGCGGTCCTCGGTGCGGTTTCGCCATCCGACGTGGCGCCACTCGGGATCGACCCGGTGCTTCGCGTACCAAGGCAACGACGTCACCACATGGATGCGATGCCCGAGCGTCGCGAGTTCGTCGACGATCCGCGTCATCACGACACCGGTGGGCGCGGTATCGGGCGCGAAGTGCGGGCAGATCACGAGAATCGTGAGCGGAGCGGTCATGCTCCGAGCCTTCGATACGCGCGCGCGAGTGCCTCCCCCGACGCGCGGATGGTGAAAGCTTCGACGCGTCGGCGGCCACTTGCGATGAGTTCGTCGCGGCGGGCGGCCACGAGATCGGGCACCGCGGCCCAGAGATCCTCTTGCAGCGACAGAACCACACCGGCGTCACCGACGACCTCGGGTAGACACGCCCGATCGCTACTGACCACCGGCACCCCGAGCCGCATCGCTTCGATCACCGGAGCTCCGAATCCCTCGTATTCACTGGGAAAGGCCAGAGCGGTCGCCATGGCGATCAATCCGTTCCGGTCGCGATCGGACACCCTTCCGAGATGGGTGACCCAACGCGCCACCCGCTCGTCGTCGAGTCGCTGACGAACCGCGGACTCCGACGCGCCCGGGCCACCCATCAACACGAGACGCACGCCTTGGTGCGACCAATGTCGGTCGGCGACGTCGATGAGGAAGAGATGCCCTTTGTGCGGATGGGTGGCCGCCGGCATCACGACGATCGGTTCGGGGCCGAGTCCGAATCGAGCCCGAAGTTCGGCCTCGGGAGCTACATCTTGGGCGAGTGAGTCGTCGACACCATGGGGGACGACCTCGATGCGCTGATCGGGCACTCCGAAGGCATCGACGACGGTGCGCTTCACGAACTCGGTGGGAACCGCGATCAGGTCGGCGGCGAGAGCCGAGCGGGGCATCACGGCTCGCAGGTACGTGAGACGCCGACGCGGGAAATACTGCGGGAACTGCAAGTACTGAAGATCGTGAATCGTGAGCAAGGTCGGTTTCCGATAGAGCACCGGCAGGGTGCCTCCGCCGTGATGCACCACAGAAGTTCCACGCGTCCGACGATGCAACCAAGTGGACTCGGTCAGCATCCGACGCGGCCGCGAAGTACACGAGTGGCGCGCCTCGATGATTTCGTGGTGCTCGAGTAATTCCGGGTGAACCCTTGCGAATCCGCGCGGCGCGAACACCGTCGTCGACAGCCCCGCCTCACCGACCCCGAGCAACTGTCGACAGAGGTACTCCTCGCTGCCGCCCACGACGCCCGGAATGCACCACGTGAGATTCACGGCGACGCGACCTCGCATCGCCATCAGATGACCTCGCGATACGCGGCCACGGTCAGGCGAGCCGTTTCCGACCACTGGCGACGCGCCGCCTGACGTTGCCCCCACACGATGAGTTCCTGACGACGTGACAACGCCTCCTCGATGCCGCGACGGATGTCGTCCACGCTGAACGGATCGACGAGGACGGCCGCTCCGCCGGCGACCTCTTCGGTGGAGGTGCCCAGGCTCGTCACGACCGGAACTCCTTGCGACATCGCTTCCAGGACCGGCATACCGAAACCCTCGCGCTCGCTCGGATAACAGAACACGAGGGCCGACGCGTAGAGCGCCGGCAAGTCGGCATCGGGAACGAATCCGATGAACTGCACCCCTTCGATGGAATCGATCCCCGAATCTCCCCATCCCTTGGCTCCGGCCACGACGAGGGGAAGCGGTACGTCGAGTTTTCTCACGGCCTCGGCGAGCCGCCGCAGGTTCTTGCGTGGTTCGACCGTTCCGACGAACAACAAGAACTCCTCGGGGAGACCGAACTTGGTTCGCACCGACACCTTGTCGGATTCGGTCACCGAGTGCCTCTCGACCCCCCACGGAACGAGTCGTAAACGTTCGACCTCGATTCCGGCCCGCTCGGCATCGAGCATCGTCGCGGTCGACGGGCACAGCACGAGCGCGGCCCGACGACGGATCTCGGCCAGGCTGCGTTCGAACACCCGCACCCCATGCCGGGTGAACTGATCGGGTCGATGCCGCCACGCGACATCGTGCAGCGTTGCGATCATCGGTGCCCGACTCGGCGGCGGGATCAGTCCGGTGCAGTGCACCACATCGACCGCACCGGTGGCCCGCTCGATCGGTGGCCAACCGAGTCGGAGCCACAGTTCGTACAGCAACGGAGCGCGGTACGGGAGCTGCTGCACGGGCACCGACGGCACGAAGGCCGGGTTCGGCGGTCGACGGTGACGGCCGGCCACGCCGATGATCTCCACGCCGGGCACATCGCTGAGCGCAACCGCAGTGCGCAGAGCCGACGAGGCGGTGCCCCCGGGGACCCGGTGCCAACACTGCTCGAGGGTGTAGGCGACGCGCACGGGGGCTTGCACACCCCTATCTTGCCCGCCTCACCACCTCGAACGGGGGCACGACCGATTCGCCGATGTCTCCTGTGGAACAGCAGACTCCACGTCCATGTCTCGAACCGTTCTCGCCATCGCCGGAAGCCTTCGCCAAGAATCCTCGAACGCCGGTCTCGTGCGAATGGCGATGCGCCTCGCTCCAGCCGACCTGACGGTCGTGCACTGGACCCGACTCGGCGATCTGCCCTTCTACAACGAAGACCTCGAAGTCGACCCGCCGGCGATCGTGCGCGAGTGGCGCGACGCGGTGTCGGCCTCCGCTGCACTCTTCGTGGCTGCTCCCGAGTACAACTTCGGACCCTCGGCCGTGCTCAAGAACGCCATCGACTGGGCCACGCGTCCACTCGGCCAACACGCGTTGCGCGGCAAGGTCGTGAGCATCGTGAGCAGTGCCGGTAGTACCGGCGGTGCCCACATGATCGAGCAACTCTCGGGAATCCTCGCCTTGCTCGGCAACAGCGTGGTGAACGAACCGGCGATTCAGATCGCCAAGGGAGCCGAATGCATCGCGGCCGACGGATCCACGACCGATCCGGCGATCGAAGCGCTCATCGCGACACGATTGGCCAACGTGAACGCCGCCCTACCCGCCTGAGCGATCGGTCGGACGTCCCGTTCGCACTGCGCCCTTCGGGGCGCGGTGCACTTCAACCGAACGATTCGCCCGACTGCACGCGGAGACTCGATCGCACCGGTGCCGGGGCGGCCCACAATGCTTCACCTCGCTCCTGCGTCGTCGACCAATTCTCGTCGGCACCCGAACGAAGAACGAGCCCGGGCGGACCCGAGATCTCCCACAGCACCGCCGGGCGTTCGCCATGCCAGCGAATGGCGAACGACACTCGGTGACTCGAACCGACGGCGAGATCGAAAACCTCGCACGACGAACCCCACCAACTCCGTGGCAATCCATCGGGTACGAGGGTTGCGGTGTTGCCCGTCGTCCACCGCACGAGACGATCGGCCACTTCTGCCGGGAGACGACGACCCGAGTCGACGAGCGGGCCGGACGCGTCGATCGCTCCCCACGCCTCGGGAAAGTTCTCGGCGCGGTTCTTGCGCCATCGGGCCACCGACGACACGAGATCGGTCGCCGCACGCGGATCGGACCGAAGCAGTCGGTGGGCGGCCGTGAGGGCGAGGCGGATCCCGAGCGCGTCACCGCCACCCGAACGAGCACGAACCAGCACCAACTCGGCCGCCTCGATCACGGTCGGCACGAGATCGTCCTGGTCGAGATTCATCCGCGAACGTTCGTCGATCATCAGGAGTCGTTCGATCGGGTCGGCAACATCGGCGATCGACTCGAGCGCCATCCGACAACGAGTCGCCGCCACGAGTTCGGCCACCGAACGTCCGCCGATCAATTCGGGCACCGACAATCGGCCGGCCCGTCCGACCACGGCCAACCATCCGGCCCCCACTTCGCCGGCTTCCGAACATCCCGTGGGCCAGTCACCGACGCGATCGTCATGGGCCACGAGGACACGCACGTTCGTGCGATGAGCCACTGGCAACACGCGAACCGGCTCGTCGATCTCCAGACCCGGTGCCGGGGCCGGTTCGATCGGTCGCGCCGTCATGAGTTTCTTTCCGGTCACGGCGATGGCGACCGGCATCGACGATTCGTTGGCGAACTCGACGGCGGTGAACCGGCGGCCATCGGACGCGATCGTCGACCACACCGTCTCGACCACGTCGCCGCCGGGTACACGAATCCGGGTTTCCACCACGGCCGAACCGTCGACGTTGCGTTGCCGAACGGCGACTTCGTCGGTCGGTCGATGCCAACGGTCATCGGCGGCCACGAACCAGCGCATCACGAAGTTTCCGTGCGCGTCCACGAGATCGCCGCACTCGGTCACGACCGCCCGCCACTCGTCTCCGAGGACCCCCGTGGGGAAGCCACGAACTTCGAGAATTTCGTTCGCGCCCCGACGACCGAGGCTCTTCCACCAACGCTCAGCCAATTTCACTCCGACGTCGGCGTTGCATCAGCAACATCATGGCCTCGCTCGCTGGCCGTCCCTGATGGCAGACCGCAACCACCTGCTCGGTGATCGGCATCTCCACACCGTGACGACGGGCCAGATCGAGGAGCGACGGAGAGCTCTTCACTCCTTCGGCGACCATGTTCATGGACGCGAGAATCGCATCGATCGACTCGCCCTGTCCGAGGCGCATCCCGACGGTGTTGTTTCGACTCTGCGTCGAAGAACACGTGGCGATGAGGTCACCCATACCCGCGAGTCCGGCGAAGGTCAGACCCTCACCGCCCATCGCGATCCCGAGTCGGGTCATCTCGGCGAGTCCACGAGTGATGAGTGTCGCCCGGGTGTTGTCGCCAAAACCCATACCGGCGGCCATTCCCGAAGCGATGGCCATGACGTTCTTGGCCACTCCGGCCACTTCACAACCGATCACATCGGGATTGGTGTACACCCGCAATGCCGGACGCGTGAAGATCCGTTGCAATTCTTCGGCGATCACTTTGTCGTCGATCGCCACCACGGCCGCCGCCGGCTGACCGCCCATGATCTCCTTGGCGAGATTGGGTCCGGTGAGGACGGCCACCGGATGTCCGGGCAGTTCGTCGGCCACGACCTGCGACATGCGCTTGAGCGAACTTCTCTCGATGCCCTTGGCGAGCGACACGACGGGCACCCATGGCCGGATGTGCCGAGCCGCGTCGGCCACGACGTCGCGAAAGCCGTGCGAAGGAACCGCCATCACCACGACATCGGCCCGGCCGACGGCCTCACCCATGTCGGCGGTGAATTCGAGTTCGGCCGGCAGCGTGAAGTCCGCGAGGTAGGTCGGATTCACGCGGTCACGAATCATCGTGTCGACCAGATCGCGACGACGGCCCCACAACACCGTGGGGGCGTTGGCGGCCACGATGCTCGCCACCGTGGTCCCCCACGATCCGGCGCCGATCACCGCGACCCGCATCGTGCGGTTCACCGTCATGTCGACCTCCTCCGCCATCGGTGTTCGTCCCGAAGGGTAATGCCCGCCCGGACAGCACCCGCGATGGCAACCGTAGGCTCAACGGGGTGAACGACCTCGCCCTCATCGTTCCGGTGCGTGGGTTCTCGTCGGGCAAGAGCCGCTTGGCCGAACGACTGTCCGGTGAGCAACGAGCACGACTCGCCCGCGCTCTCGCCGAGGTCGTGGTCGATCCACGGCACGGGGTCTCGATCTTCGTGGTGTGTGACGATCCGGACGTGGCCGACTGGGCGATCGGTCGTGGTGCCGAACCGGTTCTGGTGGAGGCACGCGGTCTGAACGAGTCGCTCACCGCCGCTCGCCCGGCGATCGAATCGCGATCGGCGGCCGAGCGGTTCGCGATCGTCCACGCCGATCTGCCACTCGCCCACGACCTCGGAGTCGTCATCGGCACACGAGCCGAGAACGCAGCTCCGGATGCGATCGTCATCGCTTCCGATGGCCGCAATGACGGCACGAACGTTCTGCTCCTACAACGCCGGGTCTTCACCGACTGGCGGTTCTCGTACGGACCGGGTTCGTGCGCCGCTCACATCGAGCAGGCGACGTCTCGTGGTCTGCGCGTCGAGATGTTGGAATCCGACGATCTCGGTCTCGACCTCGACACCGCACCCGATCTCGACGATCCTCGGGTGCGAACATTCCTCGACTCGGTTCTTCCCGGATGGAGCACACCATGAGCAACACCACCTCGGCGGCCAACGACCCCGGGCAACCTCCGGCAACGGGAGCGGCTCCGATCTCGAGTATCGACCTCCCCACACCGACCATCGCCCTGGCCATCGGAGCGCATCCGGACGATGTCGAGTTCGGTTGCGGTGGCACACTCGCCAAGTGGGCGGCCGACGGCTGCATGATTCACCATCTGGTTCTCACCGACGGTTCGAAAGGAACCTGGAATCCCGATGCCGACAAAGTCGCGCTCGTCGCCACCCGACGCGATGAGCAACGAGAGGCCGCTCGTCGACTCGGCTCGCGCGGCGAGGTCGTTTTCCTCGATCAGATCGACGGCGAACTCGAGAGTTCACTCGTCCTGCGCGGCGCAGTGGCCCGCGAGATCCGTCGACTACGACCCGACGTGGTCCTCGGCCACGATCCGTGGAAGCGGTACCGCCTGCATCCCGATCATCGACACGCCGGCATCCTCACGTGCGATGCGATCGTCGCCGCCCGTGATCCGCACTTCTTCCGCGAGCACGGCCTCCCCCACCACCGTCCATCGACCCTCCTTCTCTGGGAAGCCGACGAAGCCGACCACGGCGAAGACGTATCCGGTTCACTCGGCACCAAGATCTCGGCACTGATGGCGCATGAATCACAGTTCGAGAGCACCATGAAGGCCGTCGATCAGGCGACGTTGCAGAATTTCACGGCTCGGATCGAGAAGCGGGCCGGCGAACTCGGTCAGCGCATCGGACGCGGCGCGGCCGAACTGTTCAAGAAGATCGGCGACCTCTAACCGTTCCGACGGGTCGGATTCGAGGTTTCACGGCCCGGACCCGGTGGGCCGGCGAAAGCTTGGGCGACGTCCATCCAGTTGCGCGCCGACTCACCCTCCACGACGAGAGCGGTGTCACCGAGGTTGCGCCGCTGCACGACGACGAGCGCGAACTCGAGCGCATCACCCACCACCCGGCCTCCCGGGGCCGTCGGTGAACCCCAGGTCCAATCCGTGCCGTCCGGGCCGGTGAGCGACACGAAGATCTCGCTGGAGTCGCCCGGACGTCGATTGATCATCAGGCTGTAGGGCCGAGCCTGCACGCCGATGTGGCAGACGTGACGGAGACGCCCACTCGGCTGTCGGTCCCGACCGAGTGTGTCGAACACGTCCTGACCATGCGCCCACGTCTCCATCAGCCGCGCGGTCAGGAACGATCGCAGCGACATCGCCGGCCCGTACCAAGGGACCCGCGCGTCGGGGTCGGCTGACAACGCCGCACCGACGAGCTTGCTGCGCTGGTCGCGCCAGTGGTCGAGAAGTTCGGATCCGGTGACCGACCGGGCGAAGTCAGTCGATGGATCGTGTGGAGCCGACGCCATCAGACGGTCGCGGTCGGCGGCGAAGGCCGCCGGGTCGACGAGGGCGAGTCGGGCCCGCTCGTCGAAAAAATCCAAATGGCCGATCGAGTCGGCGATCGTCCAGCCCGCGGCCGGCGTATCCGACCGCCAGAGCTCCTCATCGATCCCGGCCACCAGGACATCGAGTTCGGCGTGTTCGGCGATCAGATCGTCCACCACACTTGCGATCGACGGTGATCCCATGCGACCAGTGTGACGCGAATCGATCCGGAAAAAGCGATCGAGCGGGGTTTCCCCCGCTCGACCAGTTCCGTTCCCGATTGTGATCGGGGGAATTACTTCTTCGGCGCTGCCTTGCGCTTGCGACGCTTGGCGGGAGCCTTCTTGGCCGGAGCCTTCTTGGCTGCTGCCTTGCGCTTGGCGGGAGCCTTCTTGGCTGCCTTGCGCTTGGCGGGAGCCTTCTTGGCTGCCTTCTTCTTCGCGGGGGCCTTCTTGGCCGCCTTCTTCTTAGCCGGAGCCTTCTTGGCTGCCTTCTTCTTAGCCGGAGCCTTCTTGGCTGCCTTCTTCTTAGCCGGAGCCTTCTTGGCTGCCTTCTTCTTTGCTGCCATGGGATATCCCTTTCTGGTTGGTATTGCTCAGTGGTTCAAGAAGTCACGGAGAGGCATGCGCTCGCTGTGAACTTCTGCGGGATCGAGGCCGGAGACTTGGTCATCCGACTGGTTCGGTCCCTGTTGTTTCATTCGCTTCCTTTTCAGTTCTCGGGTGGAACTTCCCACTATTCGATTAGGTCTCCCGACGATTTACAAGGAATCTGTTCGTTGCAATTGCAACAAACGCCTCGAGACCGTTCGACAGGGCCGAGCGATTTGACCGACGCCTCGACTCGGAACCGACTTCACGAGGTGGCGCGGGCGACGCCGGCGAGCGACCGCTGACGTCCGAGAGGTCATCGTTCCACATCGGATCACGGCGATGGTGGATGCCGGCGAACCGGCCCGCTGCCCACTCCGTTCCGACACGACACCCGAAATTCACCGCCGAAATCCACCACCTCACGTGAGCGGTCGGTAACACTTGCTCTGCCAGGGGACGCCCCTCTCCCATGGCGTCGTCGGCGGTTCCGATCGTCGGCTGCGAATTCCGGAAATGCCAAGAAACCACGGGAAACAAGGGAGATTCGGTGACCGAACAGGTGCGGGCCACGCGTCAGTCAGCACGATCCGAACGGGGCCGCCGAGCCGAATCGAACACCGAAGAACCCCAACGAACACTCACGGAGATCCCGACCCGGGTCGTTCTCGACACGTCGGTGCTGATCGCCGATTCCAATTGCCTCACGTCGTACCCGGGTTGCGACATCGTGATCCCGCTGACCGTCGTCGAAGAACTCGACGGTCTGAAGAGCCGCCCCGACGATGTCGGTCGTTCGGCCCGCGCCGCCCTTCGTCAGCTCGAGGAGATCCGGCTCCGTGCCGGCGGATCGCTCGCCCATCCGGTTCCGGTCGGCGAGGGCGCCGAGGGTGCCACGGTTCACATCGAGATCAACGGGATCCAGCGGCACCTCTTGGTCGAGCACGGTCTCGACCCGGCCAAGGCCGACAATCGGATCATCGGTGCGGCGCTCGGTCAGGCTCAGACCGCGCCGACTCGGATGGTCTCCAACGACGCGGCGCTACGCATCAAGGCGGCCCATCTCGGACTCGCCGCTCACGAACATCAACTCGTCGGGCGGGTGTCGTCCACCCGACCGCTCGGCTGGACCACCATCGAATGCGACACCACGACGGTCGATCGCCTCTACGACGGACTCGGGATCGCCCCCGACGAAGTCGCGCCGGCCGGAACACTGACCGAGAACTCGTTCGTGATCTTTCGTTCGGGTAGCCAGTCGGCCCTCGCCCGTTGCCTCGATGGCGAACTCCGACTCATCTCGCCTTCGTCACCGGAGGCGTGGGGGTTGCGCGCCCGGTCGAAGGAACAGCGCTTCGCTCTCGAACTTCTCCTCGATCCCGAAGTGAGCGTGATCGCGCTCGACGGCCGGGCCGGAACCGGCAAGACGGTTCTGGCCATCGCCGCCGGCCTCGAACAAGTGGTCGAAGATCGCCGCTACGAAAAACTTGCGGTGTACCGGCCTCTCGTGCCCGTGGGCCGGGCCGACGTCGGGTACCTCCCCGGTGGGCTGGACGAGAAACTCGATCCCTGGATGTCGGCGATCCACGATGCGATCGTGGCCCTGTCGGATCAACGCTCGAATCGGGAGGCCCGGGCGATGATCGACGAACTCACCGCCCGCAACCAGCTCTCCCTCGAATCGGTGACGTTCCTCCGTGGTCGGTCGCTCCACCGCCAGATCGTGGTCGTGGACGAGGCTCAGAACCTCGAGCCGACCACGTTGAAGACGATCCTGACCCGTATCGGGGAGGGCACCAAGGTGGTGTTCACCGGGGACACGAGTCAGATCGACGCCCCGTACCTGGGCGAATCGAACAACGCCCTGGCGGTCCTCATCGGAGCCTTCCGGGGTCAGCGACTGTTCGGGCACGTGACCCTGACGTCGTGTGAGCGCAGCGAAGTGGCCTCGCTGGCCGCCGAACTGCTCTAGCCCGCCCTCCCGGCTTCCGCCCCCGCTCGGGCCGACCCGGGATCGACCCGGGACGCCCGGATCACCCGAAGGAATTTTCAACTTTTCCTTGACCTCGCCCGTTTTCAGTTTTAGTGTTAAAACCGTGCGGCGGGGTCCTCCCCCTCCGGCCCCCGCCGCCCCTCTCTCCCGAAAGGCAGGAACGGTGTCCGCACTCGAAGCACTGATCGTGGAACTGAATGCCTCGACCCACTGGATGGATCACGCCGTCTGCAAAGGTCGGACCCACCTGTTCTTCCCGCCCAAGGCCGAGCGTCCGCAGGCACGAGTCCGACGCGAAGCCCAGGCCCGTCTTCTGTGCCGCACGTGTCCGGTGAACGGCGAGTGCCAGAGCTTCGCCCGCGACAATCGTGAGTACGGGTTCTGGGGTGGCGAATCCGAAGAAGAGCGTCACCTCGCCGGCTACACCGTGGCCGCACCCATCGGTGTGCGCGCCCGCGGTCAGCGCGTCGCGGTCTGACCTCGTCGTCACACCCGACATCTAGGGTGGCGCCGTGCCACCGTTGCCCACTCACAACGATTGGCCGTCGTATCTGCGTTGTGCAGTCGTCGATCTCGAGACCACGGGACTCAAACCCGACACCGACACGATCCTGCAAGTCGGAGTCGTGCACCAGAGTTGGTCCGGGGAAGTCTCGAGCGAGTGGTCGCGATTCATCCGACCGAAGAGTCCACTCACTGCCTCACTCGGTCCGGTCGAGATCCACGGCATCCGCCGGCATCAGGTGATCTTCGCTCCCCGTCTCGAACGAGTCATGCATCGTTTCGCCGCCGACACACGGGGTTGCGTCGTCGTGGCCCACAACGCCCCATTCGATGTCGGATTCCTGCGCGCCGCCGCCCGACGCGTGGGTATCGAACTCGAGTGGGCCGGGACTCTGTGCACTCTCGAACTCTCACGCCGTCTCGGTGAGCGCGGCCAGGCGAATCATCGGTTGGCGACTCTGTGCGCCGAGTTCGGCGTCGACGAGGGCCGGGCCCACGACGCGCTGCACGATGCCCGCGCTGCCGGTCGGGTGCTCCCCCACTTGCTCACCCGACTCGGCGTCGAATCGGATGAAGCACTTCTGGCTCACGTGCGCGTGTAGCGCTCCCTCACCAGGCGGGCCGTGTCGAGTCCGAGCACGACCCAATCCGTCGGTTCGACGAGCTGTGCGTGGGTGCCGAGACGCAACAACAAACGGCGCAACCAACGTTCACTCGTGACCACGAGTCGGACCTCCACCGAGCCGTCGGCTCGACTCTCGGTCGATACGAGCGGGTACTGCTCGAGGACCCACGTCCAACCGGCTTCGACGACCAGGGTCGCGGTGGTGACGTCGGGCGAATCGGTGAACCATGGACGGCGGGGGGCCACCGATCGTCGATCGATGTCACCGGTGGTCGACCATGATTCGATCCGATCGACACGAAACGTTCGTTCGGCGTCGACTCCGTGGTCGAAGGCTCGCACGTACCAGTGCGGGCCGTCGGCGAAGACCTCGAGCGGTGTGACGCGTCGCTGGGTGATTTCCGCGGTCGTGGGCGACCAGTAGTCGATGGCCAGAACCTCGGCGGCCGTCGTGGCCGCCGAGAGGCCCGCCACCGAATCGGGAACGTCGATCTCGACATCGACTCCCGACAACGAGTCGTCGCCGATGACCGCGGCGATCTTGGCGATCGCGCCGGCGAGGGCCGAATCACGCGTCGCGCCCGGCAGACCGCTGGCGGCCTTGGCCGAAACGACGAGTGCGAAAGCCTCGGGTCGGGTGAGTCGCAGCGGGCGCTCGAAGTACTTCGGTAAGCCGAAGTGCACTTCGTCCTCGTCGACCCAGAGGTCGATCAGGTCGTTCGGGTCCTCCGAGACACCGCACAGCGAGGCGAGTGTGAGATCGGCGATGAGTTCGTCGACCGACAGACCGAAGTGCGCGGCCATGTCGTTGGTGGAGACGGTGCCGCGGTCCATGAGCCAGGGCAGCATCACGAGGATGCGTCGCAGCCGCAGATTGACCGGACGCGGACCACGACGGCTCACGATCGAACCTCCACGAGTTCATCCAGCCACCGGATCACGGCCTGTCGCAGCAGTGGCGGCTCGATGACTTCGGCCCGCTCCACGAAACCGAACAGCCAGTGCATGAACGCCCGCACGTTCACACAAGGGACGGCCACGACCGCCGAACCATCGGCCCGACGCTCGATCAGCGCTTCATCGCCGTACTGCGCGAGGACGGTGGTGACATCGGTGTGGTCGATCAGGACCTTGGCCCGATCGGCACCGACGTCGAGGTTGTCGGGCAGAAGTTTCGGGTCGCTCGGGAATGCCCGGCGAACCGAGAATCCGTCGGGGACCTCGCTCACGATCGATGGATCGACCTCGACCTTGCCTTCGATCCGATCGATGCGAAACGTTCGTTGTTCGCCACTCGCCGCCTCCCGGCCGACCAGGTACCACCAGCCGTCGCGCGCGAGAAGTCCCCAGGGTTCGAGCTTTCGCTCACGACCGTGATACCCGAACACCACTCCATGGTGTTCGGCGATCGCCCGGTGGATCACCGGAAGGCGCTCGTCGACCGGGAGTTCGACCCCGAGCCCCGATGACTCGTCGTCACCCGCTCCGTGCAGATCGACCTTCCACAAGGCCTCGGTCGACCACGACGTGCCGAGACGAATGGTGCCGATGGCCAACCGCAGTGCCCGGGCCTCATCGGAGCTGAGGCCGAAGTCCTCGATCTCGTACGAACTCCGCAGAACCCGGTAGCCGGTCTGACCGGCTTGATCTCCGCCGAGCACGGTCTGATCGATCGGCACACCCTCGTCGCGCAGAATCGCCTTGTCACGTTCGAAAGCCGCGCGGGCGGCTACCAAGTTCTCCGGGTACTGACCGCGTAGTTCGTTTCGGATCTCTTCGAAGGTCACGTGTCGACGAGCCGACAGGAGAACCGTCAGAAGATTGGTCACCCGTTCGAGTTGGTGGATCGCCACGAGTCAGGCCTCCGACGCCGATCGATGGGCACGACACCACTCGGTGAGCAATCGTGTGGACGAGTCGGATGCGGCCGACGGCCGACCGTCCAATTCGGAGCGCGCCTCGGTGGCCATTTCCTTACCGAGTTCGACCCCGTATTGGTCGAAACTGTTGATGTCCCACAGCCACCCTTGGAAGAACACCACGTGTTCGTACAGGGCGATGATCTGACCGAGCGTGGATGGTTTGAGACGTGGCGCGAGGATCACGGTGTTGGGTCGATGACCCGGGAATCGCCGGTGGGCTGCGGCCGGAAGACGTGCGGTGCTCGACTCGGGGCGACCGAACGCCAAGGCCCGTGATTGGGCGATGAGGTTGGCCACCAAAGTGTCGTGCTGAGAGCGCGGTTCGTCGTGGCCGGCCGCGAAACCGATGAAGTCGACGGCAACTTCTCGTGTGCCCTGATGAAGGAGTTGGAAGAACGCGTGTTGGGCGTCGGTCCCGGCAGCGCCCCACACGATCGGGGCGGTGCCACCCGACACCGGCGTGCCGTCTCGATGGACCGACTTCCCGTTGGACTCCATGTCGAGTTGCTGAAGGAAGGCGGGAAGCGATCGAAGGTCGTAGGAATACGGCACCACGGCCTTCGACGTCACTCCTCCGGCCATCGCGTTCCAGATTCCCAACGACGCGAGAAGGAGAGGAGCGTTCGCATTCGGCGACACCGAATCGACGTGTTCGTCGACGTGTTCGTCGACGATTCGCTGGCCGGCGAGGAATTCGCGGAAGGCCCCTGAACCGATGGCGAGCGCGAGCACGAGACCGACCGATGAACCGATCGAGTAGCGGCCACCGACCCACTCTCGGAAAGCGAAACAACGGTCGGGCGCGATACCCCACGCGACCGCGCGATCGGCATCGGACGTGACTGCGCAGAGCTGGGTAACCCCATCGGCGGGTAGCCACTCGCGGATCGAGCGCGCGTTGGCCATCGTCTCCTCGGTCGTGAAGGTCTTGGACGCGATCACCACGAGTGTCCGCCGTGGATCCAGCGCGCCGAGAACGTCCGCCGCGTTCGCCGGATCGACATTGGAGATGAAGTGCGCCCGGATCCCCCGCAATCGGTAGGGACGTAGCGCCTCGTAGGCCAGACGGGGTCCGAGGTCACTGCCGCCGATGCCGACGTTCACGATGTCGGTGAATCGCGACCCATCGGCCGCCACGACGCGACCGGCGTGCACCTCGTCGACGAAATGAAGCATGCGATCGAGTAGATCGTTGGCCTCGGCCACCACATCGACTCCGTCGACGAGAGTGGATTCCGATCGGGGGGCACGCAACCAGGTGTGCCCGACCGCCCGATCTTCGGTGAGGTTGATCGGCTCACCCGAGCGCATCCGACGCCATGCCCCGCCGACGTCGGCCGCGTCGGCGAGCCGCAGGAGGTCTCGTCGGATGTCGTCGTCCCAAGGGTTCTTCGACATGTCGACCACGAGGTCGCCGACCGGGACCGTGAATCGACGGGCGCGATCGGGATCGGCCGCGAATGCGGCGGAGAAATCGTGCGGCACTCGACGCGTCCGCAGATCAGTCCACACCGACTCGCGCGCGTCTTTGGTCGACATGGTCCCGACGCTACTTGCGCAATGTGGACCAGCCCCGACGACCTCGGCTGCTAGGAATGACGGGTGCCCTCCGACGAACCCGGACTCGACCGTCGTGGCGCAGTGGCCGGCATCTCGGCCTACGTGTTGTGGGGGCTCCTGACCTTCTACTGGAAGGGCCTCAAGCACTTCGCTCCGCTCGAACTGATCGGCTACCGCATCGTCGCGTCGGTCATCCTGCTGACCATCTTCATGGGTACCCGCGGACGCCTCACCCGCCTCGCCAAGGAAGTCTCGCGTCTGCGCTTGTGGCCCGTGATCGCGCTGGCATCGATCGTCCTCGCGGTCAATTGGACGAGTTATGTGATCGTGGTGAGCGAGGGCCACGTGGTCGAGGCCGCCCTCGGGTACTTCATCGCACCCCTCGGCACCATGTTCGTGGGCGTACGGGTCCTCGACGAAAAGATGCGACCGGCCCAGATGGTCACCGCGCTCTTGGGTGCGGCGTCGGTCGTGGTGCTGACCTTCAGTTACGGGCGGGTGCCCGTGTACGCACTGGTGATCGCCGCCAGCTGGACCACCTACGGCTACCTGAAGCGTCGGGTTCCGTTGTCGCCACCCGAGAGTCTGACCGCCGAGACCTTCGTGTTGTTGCCGGCGGCGATCGGTTTGGTCGTGTGGCACCTCCGGTACGTCGACTCGATACCGCGCAGTGCCCACGCCGGAGAGTGGGTCCTGATCGCCTTCGTCGGCGTGATCACCGCGGTTCCCCTGATGATGTTCGCCTACGCCGCGCAAAGAATTCCGATGACGGTCATCGGACCGATGCAGTACTCGGTGCCCGTGATCAACTTCCTGCTCGGTTGGCTCGTCTTCGACGAGGACCTCTCGGTCAGCCGATTCGTCGGCTTCGCTCTCGTCTGGGTGGCCCTCGTGATCCTCTCGCTCGACACCATCCGCCGCGCCCGCTCCACCACGGTTCCGACTGTGTGAGTGTCGATGGCGCTCACTAGACATGACCCCATGAAGAGTCGAACGACCGCCCGCGCCATCGTCGGACTACTCGTGGCGGCCCCTCTGCTCGCGTCGTGCAGCGCATCATCAGGTGACTACCGCCGCGAAGCCGAGAAGTACCTCGAGAGCGACGACCTCGCCAAGGAAGCCGGTTACCAGTTCGATCAGGCCGTGTGCGAACAGCCCGAATCAGATGTGATCGGTGTTCAGTTCTCCTGCACCGCCACCGACAACGACGGTGACGACTGGGTCTTCATCGTCGAGATCACCGGATCGCGGGCGATCACGGTGATCAGCGGCGAAGTGATCGGCTGAGTCTCAGCTCTCGCGACCGCCGACGAAGCGCCAGGCGGCCGGACCAACGGCGCCGGCGATGACGAGCTTCACGATGTCGCCGGCGATGAAGGGGACGACCCCCATCGTCAGAGCGTTGTCGCCTTCGGCGAACACCGGCACGTCGATCTTGTGCGCGAGCCAGGCCACGCCGAACACGTAGACTACGAAGGTGCCGACGAGCATGGCCGAGAAGGAAGTGAGCGGGTTGCGGTCCTGGCCACGCTCGGCGAGAAGTCCGACCACGAAAGCCGAGACGATGAAACCGAAGAGGTAGCCGGCCGTTGCGCCCGAGGCGACTTCCCAACCGTGAGTCGCGTTCGAGTACCAACCGAAGGGCACGACCATGCCGATGACCCAATAGAGAGCCATCGACAGCGCGCCCCGACGCGAACCGAGGGTCGTCCCGGCGAGAAGTACCGCCAGCGTCTGGCCGGTGATCGGTACGGGTGTGAATCCGAGATGGATCCGAACCTGAGCGAGCAGAGCCGTGAGCACGGCGAATCCGATGACAGCCAGCGCCGAACGGAGAAGATTCGACGTCTCGGCCTTGCGGCGGCTGAGCGCATCGAAAAGGGTCGGATTGGAAATTCCCACAGCAGACGTCACAACGACCTCATCGATTCGGGGACCGTGGTCCGGGACGGAAAGAGTACGGGAAGAGTACCGATGGCACTACGGGTCGGCAAACTGCGGGCGACTCCACCCCCGCTCATCCCGTGTGACACGCTGAGGTCATGTCCGATGACGGGGTCGAAACTCAGGGAGTGAGGCTCGAACAGGAAATCGAGCCCGACGCGGACGAGATCGTCCTGCCTTGGTGGCAGAACCCGCTCAACTTCATCGCTCTGGGCCTGGCTGCACTGATTCTGGGCGTGGGCATCGGCTACGCGGTGGGCGACCGCAACGCCTCGGTCTCATACAACAGAGTCGACGTCGGCTTCCTGCAGGACATGCGCTATCACCACGAGCAGGCGGTCGACATGGCCTACTTCTATCTCACCTCGGGCGACGAGACCCACCCACGTCTGCGCCTCTACGCCGAGGAGATCTTGTACTCGCAACAGATGGAAGTCGGCCGAATGATCGAGATGCTGCGCTCGTTCCGCGAGCCGGAAGCCAACGACACCGGGACCGCGATGGGTTGGATGGGTACGGCGATGCCCATCGACGACATGGATGGATTGGCGACCCAGGAGCAACTCGATGAGTTCGCGGCTGCAAGCGGCGTCGATGCATCACGTCGGTTCGCCGAGCTCATGATCGCCCACCACCGAGGTGGGTTGCACATGGCTGAATACGCCGTCGAGAACGCGCGAAACCAGGAAGTGAAGGATCTAGCAAGCTCGATGATCGCCGGCCAACAGCCCGAGATCGACGCCATGACAGCGATCCTCGAGGAGTTGAAAGCTTCGTCGTGATACGTCGTCACGCGATGTCGTATCTCACGGCGTTGGCCCTCGTCGTCGGCTGTTCGCTGGGAGATTCTCCTGGTGCGGACTCGAAGCCCGAAGACGATGAGGCCGCCGCCGAACTCTCCGACAACGGATCGCTGGAAGTCGGCCTTCCCGAAGGTGGTTTCGCGGCTGGCGACTTCCCGCTCAACGCCGACAAGCCCACACGCAATTACGACCGCTTCCTCATCGACACCATCGCCGACCTCCAAGATTTCTGGAACGAGAACTACCCGAAGTTCTACGACGCCGACTACACACCGCTCGAAGGAGGCATTCATCCTCACTTTCCCGACAATCCGGCCGAGTTGCCCATCGGATGTGAATTCACCGGCGACTACGCCGAGGTCGAGGACAACGCCTTCTACTGCGAAGAAGGCGATTTCATCGTGTACGACGACGATCTGCTCTTTCCGTCCTTCGCCGATGAATTCGGTATCGCGAGTATCGGTCTGATCCTCGCCCACGAGTGGGGACACGTGATTCAGTCGTCACTGCGCGCCGACATTCTCGACCGCTTCGTCAACACGACGCTCGAGCTTCAGGCCGACTGCTTCGTGGGGGCGTGGGTCGCCGATGTTCAAGAGTCCGGCGTGAACGGTCGACGATTCTCCGATGCCGACCTCACGAGTTCACTGCTCGGTCTCGTGCAACTGGGCGACATGCCCGGGGACTCACCCGACGATCCGGCCGCGCACGGTTCGGCTTTCGACCGCGTGAGTTCTTTTCAGGACGGATTCTTCGGTGGTCTCGGCCCCTGCGTCGACTACGCCGTTAACGAACCGATTCCGCTCCAGTTCGGATTCTCCCCGGAGGAGTACCAACGCGAGTCGCCGGGTGACTTCCCCTTCGACCAGGAGATGTTCGAGCTCATGGCCGGCGACCTCGCCTATTACTGGAACACCGCACTGGGCACTCTGGACGATTGGCGCTCACCGACACTCGAACTCGCCGAACCGTCCGACGTTCCGCCCGTGTGCGGCTCGACGAATGCCGAGCAGGTCACGATCGGCGTGTACGTGTGCCCCGCGACCGCTCGGATCACGGTCGATGCCGACATCGCCCGCGCTGTCTACGACGAGATACCCGGAGACTTCGCGGTCGGTTATCTGCTCGGCGTCGGGTACGCCGATCTCGTGCTGTCCACACTCGGGGCGACGATCAGCGGCGAGGACCGTCGACTGATGGACGACTGCCTCGCCGGAGTGTGGGCCGGCGACATCCTTCCGACCGCCGAGAATCTCGCCGAGACGGTTCCGGAGAACGTCTCGCGTATCTCGTTGTCGGCCGGTGATCTCGACGAGGCGATCCGCATGGCGATCTATCTCGGTGACGAGACGGAGACGACCGACGAGATGGGCACGGCCTTCGACAAGGTCGATGCCTTCCGCCAAGGAGTCCTCTACGGACCGACGGGATGCGGCTTGGACTGACCCGGTTCTACGGCGCGATCGTCGTGGAGGTGGCCGCCGGTGGAGTTGCCGGCGCGGTCGGAGGCACGGCCGTCGTGGGTACCGGTGTCGTCGACGGCTTCACCACGGTGGTCGTGGTCGAGGTGGTCGTGGTGTAGTTCGGGTCGCGCCAGTTGAAGCGCGGTGGCGGTGACCCGTATTCCTCGGGCTCTTTCACACCGTCCCAGACGAAAACCTGATCGCCCTTGGCCACGAGGGTCTGGAAGTAATCGGAGATGTGCATTGGAATACGGATGCAACCGTGCGAGGCCGGATATTCGGGAACCTCGTGCGCACCGTGCACTGCGATGCCGTAGTTGAAGTACACGGGGTTGTACATCCCACCCAATTGACTCTCGCGTCGACCGGGAACCATGCGATTGAACTTGAACACCCCGCCGGGTGTCCACGAGAGCCCGCACCAGCCTTCCTTGATGGGCTCGATGCCCTCCTCGTTACCGCGCTCACCCGGGTCGATCGTGACTTCTTCGCACCACTCCTGATCGTCGCCCGACGAGATGTGGGTGACGAGGACTGCTGCGTCGTCGCGGAAGACCACCATCACCTGTTCGGGGAGGTAGATCTCGGTGTGGTTGCGCGTCGCGTCGGGACGACGGGGCTTGATGACGAGCGGATCCTGCATTCGACTCCACATTTCGGCCGTCACCTTGCCGGTCAGTTGGTCGCGCGGCGTACCCATGACCAACTTCTCGAATGCCCACACGGCTTGCTGCGTTCGTCCACCGAACGCGCCATCGGGTTCGCCGGGATCGAACCCGAGTTCGATGAGACGATCCTGGATCAACTTGATCTCCGGACCAGCGGCACCACGACCGAAAGTCTGCGAGAGCGGCAACTTGGCCACCGGGGCAATGCTCGGATCGACCACGACTTGGGGCGTGGTGGAAGGCGCGTTCGGACCGTCACCGGACGACGAATCAGACGTACTGATACCCACCGCCACGACGGCGATAAGAACCCCGGCCGCGGCCATGGCCGGGAACCAGCGGTTCACGTCGACGTTCGGGGCCGGAGCCCGACGCCCCGGCGGTCGCTGGCGTCGGGACCGCTGATTCACACGCCGGAGGCTATCGCTGGTGTCGCGCGCCCTTCGGGCGGGCCGGTGTGTCGTTCAACGCCGAACGGCGGGCTCGATGGCTCGGAGCTCGCCGCGCAACTGCCACATCTCCCGCAAAATCTTGACGATCACACTCGGCGACGAAAGGGTGGACACACCGCGTGTTCGGGGGAAGTAGTCCACTCCGAACTGCACGATGTGATAGCCGAACTTGCGGGCCCGAATGACGAGCTCGGCATCGATGAACGACCCTTCCGATTCGAGTTTCACGTGCTCGAAGATCCTTCGCCGGCACAGCTTGAAGGCGAAGTTGATATCTCTCATCTTCACACCGAAGAAAATGCGCACCAGAGCGTTGTAGAAGAACGAGTACACGGTGCGGACGTACCCCTCACCCGTGCGATCGAGTCGATAGGCCGACACGACGTCGGCTTCGTAATGCCGCATGAGTCGACAGGCCTTTTGCAGTTCGTCCATGTCGAAGGGCAGATCGGCATCGGTGTACAGCACGAGATCGCCGGTGGCCGTGGCGAAACCGGTCTTGATCGAACCGCCGAGCTTGCGGTTCTTCGGATGGTGAACCACTTTGACCCGCGGATCCGCGGCCGCGAACTCGTCGGCGAGGCGGCCCGTGGAGTCGGTCGACGCATCGTCCACGATGATGATCTCGAAGTCGGCGATCTCGCCGGTGGACTGCAGGGTCGCGCACGCCTCGCGGGCGGCTTCGAGCGTCCGGCCGATGTACTCCTCCTCGTTCCACATCGGGAAGAAGAGCGACAATCGCTCGAAATGCGCCGTGGCCACGAGGGCAAGTTACCGGTGGCTCACCGCGACGAGACTCCCATCCGTCCCGACCTCACTAGTTTGAATGCGTGCGACTCCCTCGTTTGGCCCGCCGACCGCCACGGACCGAGATCCTCGCCGGTCGTGCCCCGAATCACCGACTCACCGATGGCTGGTGTCGAACGATCGGGCTCGGTTGGTTCGGGATCGCCATCGCACTCGCCTGCACCGGTGCCTCGTCCCAGGTGATCGGTCGGCCGGCGTGGTGGGCCGACGACCAACGATGGAGCACGGTGGTGGTCGCGATTCTCGTGGTCGCCGTGTTCGTGGTGATCACGTTCGTGTGCGTGTGGTCGTTCTTCCGTGGCCCCTACGTTCCCGAACTCACCGCAGCCGCCGGGGTGCTCCTCGGGATTTCGGCGGCCGTGGACCGGAATTCGTCTCCCGGAACGGCGGTGGTGACGGCCGTGCTCGCCGGCAGTGCGCTTCTGTTGGCCGTCGCCGGTCTGAGCGGACGACGACGCGGCGATCAGCCGACCAGCCGCTCGGCGAGCAACTCGAGCATCGCCAGCTGACTTCCGGCCTCCGGACCGGCGCCGGGTCGATGGTGTCGAACATGGCGCATCGCGTCGCCGAGTTCCATGCCATTCATGAGGCAGATCGCAACCGCGAGGGTGCCCGCTCGCCCGATTCCGGCCGCGCAGTGCGCGACCACCACGTGACCGTCGCCCAGGTGCTGCCACACCGACGAGTAGAGCGGCCACACCACGTCGACGGGCGGTGACGTCAGGTCGTGGATCGGAAACCATTCGGCCGTGGTCGACGTCGTGAGCCAACGCGCGTAGTCGTCGTAACGGCCGGCGAGTTCGTGCGGTTCCACCAGACACACGACGCGCGGCGCGCGGTCGCGACGTCCGATCCTGTCGAAGAGACCCTGCGGATCGGGTGCGATCGCGTGCTTGCCGCAGAGCCAGAGTTCACCCGTGACTCCCTCGAGTGGGATCTGGTGCACACCGCCGTCGAGATTCATTTCCGGCGACGCTACTGACCGCAACCGCTAGCGTCGGAGCCATGTCGTCTCGAGCCAACCGTGTCCTGACCTCGCTCCCGATCGGTGAGCGCGTGGGCATCGCCTTCTCGGGTGGTCTCGACACTTCGGCCGCCGTGGCGTGGATGCGCAACAAGGGTGCGATCCCGTATGCCTACACCGCTGATCTCGGCCAGCCCGACGAACCCGACCTCGAAGGGATTCCCGGACGCGCCAAGGAGTACGGCGCGCACGAGGCCCGGCTCGTCGATTGTCGAGCCGAACTCGTTCGCGAAGGTCTCATGGCCCTGCAGTGCGGGGCGTTCCACATCACGACCGCCGGCAAGACGTACTTCAACACCACTCCCCTCGGTCGGGCCGTGACCGGAACCCTGCTCGTACGCGCCATGAAGTCGGACGATGTCGACATCTGG
>SXGQ01412994.1_pt1 | contig 34585 bp, 29 predicted proteins | sample 3178371 | NCBI WGS metagenome assembly SXGQ01 (sample SAMN11356859, study PRJNA531348) | freshwater metagenome | isolation source: freshwater sample F1-20 | place: China: Fuxian Lake, Yuxi | collected 2017-12-25 | reverse complement strand
GAACTTCGCCTCCAGCTCGTCGAGATTCTTGCGCCAGCCGTCAATGATCTCCGTCACATGCTGGTAGGGCAGGTCGGTGAAGACGGGGTTCAGCCCCTCGATCAACGCAGCGGCGCGCGCGAAGTCCCCCGTCTCCGCGAGCGCGTGGGCCTGCTTGAGTATCTCGGCCTGCTCAGTGTGCAGCTCCAGCAGCTCGGCGCACGTGGCACGCACTGTGTCCAGATGCTCGACCACCTGCGCGTGCAGCGTCCCCTCTCCATTGGCGAACTGGCACAGTGCGGCGCGGTCCGGTTGCAGCAGCGGCGACTGCGGGCGCGCCAGCTTGCAGAAGGCGATCAGGTCGGGCGCGAGATCCACGTCGCCCGTGTCCATCGTGAGGTCATGGTTCAGGAAGCCCGACGCCAGCCGGTGCTGCGTCTCGACCAGCGCGCTGAAGGCCGCGTCGGCAGAGGCCTTGCATTCGAGAACCTGCGGCTGCGTGAGCGACTCCTTCTTCGCGTCGAGAATGTCCCTGCCAAGGGCGAGCTGCTCCTGCACAAACCCCGCGAGGGGCTGCACGACGCGCTCGAGCCGGTCCAGCTCCTCGTGGACGAACACGTCTGGCTCATGCGGGATGTCGCCGGCGGCGCGGTGAGTGCCGAGATATTCCGCCAGCTCCATCTGAAACTGCCCGTAGGCGAACATGTCCGCATGATCGGTGAACGAGCGGCTTGTCTCGCGCAGGTTAGCGGCGGTGGCCTGGAGCAGGGCCAGCTTGCGGGTGAGGGCGAGGTTCATCCGAACTGCCTTTTGAGCTGGTGGAGCAGGGCGCCGGCCTCAGCCACGGCGTGACGGGCCTCGTGGACCTGTTGTTCCTGATGCAGGCGCTCGGCCAATTGCGCCTCCTCGACGGCCATGCGCGCCTGTTCGAGGGCCATCCGCTGCCGCTCGGTGGCCTGGCGCTCCGCCTCCCAGTCCTGCAAGGTCCGCAACTGCTGCTGCTGGACGGCGATCAGCCACCCGAGCATGGCCAGCACAAGAATCCCGAGCACGACGGCATATGCGCCGGTGTTTTGGTTGAAGTGGTCGAGCTGCGCGAACATGGGTTAAGCAACGCAATCAATACGCGGACGGACACGCGGGGACAATCTCCAATTCCGCCGGCAGGCAAAGGCTGTTCAGTGATTGAACAGGAATTCCTTGCTGCTGAGGAGGCTCCAATACAGATCTTCGAGGGCAGCGCGGCGCTCCGGTTCGCCCGCGTCGGCGAGGAGTTTCAGGGAACGCGTCTTCTCCGTGGCCGTCGGCGGGCGGGAGAGCGTGCTGAGGAAGGCTTCGTCGAGGATTTGCTCGTTGGTCTTCTTGTCGGCGATGAGCTTGGCGACGGCGTTGTCTTTCGTGGCGAGCTTTTGGTTGATGGTGTCGCCGTTCGCGATGTGCAGGGCTTGGGCGAGGCTCGGCTCCTCGGTGCGTTCGCACTCGCAGGTCTGGAGGCGGTCGGCACGGCCGAAGGTTTTCAGGAAGTAGCTGGCGATGTTCGAGTCGGGGAGCTGGAAGGCGCGGAGGTTCACGGGGTAGCGGTCGCCGATGCCGCGATTGGCATTGCGGAGGTCGCGGCGGAACTCGGTCGGAACGCCGGTGACTTGCGAGAAGGCGTCGAGCAGCGCCTCGGCCATCAGGCGGCGCGGGTAGTAGCGCGAGTAGAAGCGCGCGTCGGCGGCATTGCCCGGCAAGGTCTCACTGTTGCGCTGGTAAGTCTCGGACTGGAGGATGGCACGCATCAGTGCCTTCAAGTCGTAGCGCTGGTCGGCGAGGGATTTCGCAAGCGCAGAGAGGAGCTTTTCGTTGCTGGCTGGGTTCGTGACGCGCAGGTCGTCCACGGCTTCCACGAGGCCGACGCCCATGAAGTTCGCCCAGACGCGGTTCGCGATGGAGCGGGTGAAGTAGGGGTTTTCGCGCGCGGTAAGCCACGAGGCAAGGGCGTCGCGGCGGTCGCCGGGCGCGTCAATGGCGATGGGCTTGCCGTCGAGCGGACGCGGTGGCAGCGGCTTGCCGGAGAGCAGCGCGGGCACATCGCCGTCGGCGGCGGGGAAGATGACTTTGTCGCCGTCGCCGCCGGGACCGTTCTTGGTGCGGACGCGCGCGAAGAGGTTCGCGAACTCGTAATACTGGTCGTTGGTCCACTTCTCCATCGGATGGTTGTGGCACTTGGCGCAGTTGATGGCCAGGCCCATGAACGCGACCGTCGTCGTCTCGGCCATGAGCGTCGGGTCGTCGTGCAGGACGAAGTAGTTCGCCGCGCCGTTGTCGAGCGTGCTGCCGCGCGCGGTCACGAGCTGGCGCACGAACTCGTCCCACGGCGTGTTCGCCTCCACCTGGCCGCGAATCCACTGGTAGTAGCTCCACATCGCGGGCTGCGGGAGCTTCGCGCCGTTGACCAGCAGCAGGTCGCTCCACTTGTAGCTCCAGTAGTCCACGAACTCGGGCCGCGCGAGCAGGCGCTCGATGAGCGCGTCGCGTTTCTTTGGCGCTGCGTCGGCGAGGAACTCACGGACCTCCTGCGCCGTGGGCAGCGTGCCGAGGGTGTCGAGGAAGGCGCGGCGGATGAACTCGGTGTCGGCGCAACGCGGCGAGGGCGGGACGTTGAGCGCCTTCAACTTCTCGTTGACCAGCTCGTCAACGAAGTTGCGCTTCGGGGCCTTGGTGAAGGTCGCGGAAGCCAGCTTGTTGTCGAAGGGCACCGTGACGGTCGCGAGCGCGAGACGGCTGAGGAACCACGCCGACACCGCGCCTTCGCCCCGGCCCATCACGGTGACAAGGCCGTCGTCGCTGACGACGCAGACGGCGTTGTTCGCGCTGGTGAACTTCGCGTAGCGCGTCACGTCGCGAGACTCGCCGTTCGAGAACGTCGCGCGCACGAGGAGTTGCTGCGGGACGCCGGGCTTCAGCGTCACTTGCTCGGGCAGCACCTCAATCTTCGTGATACGCGCGTCGTCGGGCTGCGGGGCAGGGGTGCCGTTCGCAATCCACTCGGACAGGATGCGGTAGTCGAGCGAGTTGGTGGTGAAACGCTCGCCGCCTTTGTGCGGGACGGCGGTGGTGGGCTTGATGAGCAGGAGGCTGTGCGCCGGCTCCGCGACCGTGACGCGCCGGCCCAGAGCCGAGCGCGTAATGGCGCGGTGGTCGCCGTCCACATCGTAGCCGCGCAGGGAGAGCTTGAAGCCGCCCTGGCCCGCCGCCGCGCCGTGGCACGCGCCGGCGTTGCAGCCGGTCTTGGTGAGCACGGGCTGGAGGTGGTTGCGGAAGTTCCACGCGAAGGGCTTCTCCATGTTCACCACGCGCACCTCGGCCTTCGCGGAGCTGCGCCCAGACTTGCCCGTGACCGTCGCCGTGCCGTTGCCGACCGCCACAGCGAAGCCGTCCTCGATACGGACGACTTTGGGATTGCTGGAGGTGAAGGTGACGGCGTTCGTGACTTGGCCAAGTAGGGTTTTGCCGTCGGCGAGCTCCAGCACTAGCCGCTGCTCGGCAGCGGGGCCGTCGAGCGTGAACTTGGTGGGGAGGAGGGTGAGGGAGTCGGCGTGCGCTGCCGGGGCGAGGCAGGCAGAAATCACCCACCAGCAGGCCAGACGGGGCGCGCGGCGAATCCAACGGAGTTGCATACGACGCATCATGCGGCACGGCGGAAAACCCGTCCAGCCACGAAGTAGGTCAGCGATTCACGCCGGCTTGTGAAACCTATTTCTTTTTAAAACCGTTGCGGCTCGGTTTTTTCCTAAACTCTTCTGGAAATAAATAAACACGTCTTCCGTCTTTGAAGAGGAATTCTACGTCAGACCGCATACATTGATAGCCCATATCCTCGCACCTCTTTCTGGCTTCGGCAATTTGCTTGAGGTCTGCTTTAGAAAACTTTTTCATAAAATAGGCGGCCTAAAACAACTCCTTCACCTCGCGCACCCCGAAGTCCACCAGCGCAAACGGCCTGCCCTGCGGTCCCGGCAGGTGCGTGTCGAGGTCGAGGCCGAGGCTCTTGTAGATGGTGGCGACGACTTCGCCGGGGTTGACCGGGCGCTCGGCGGGATACGCGCCGATGTCGTCGCTGCGGCCCACAACGCGGCCGCCCTTCACGCCGCCACCGGCGAAATAGACCGTCCAGCAGTTCGGCCAGTGGTCGCGGCCACCGGCGGGGTTGATGCGCGGGGTGCGCCCAAACTCGGCGAGGTTGCAGACCATCGTGTTGCCCAGCAGCCCGCGTTGCGCGAGGTCTTCGATGAGCGCGCTGTAGCCTTGGTCATACATCGGCGCGACGATGTCCCGCATGCCGGCGATGCTGGTGAAGGGCTTCGAGCCGTGGATGTCCCAGGTGATTTCGCCGAAGACGGTGAGGAAGGTGTTGACCGTTACGAAGCGCACGCCGCGCTCGACGAGCCGTCGCGCCAGCAGGCAGCACTGGCCGAAGCGCGTCATGCCGTAGCGCTCGCGGACGGCGAGCGGCTCCTTGCTCAAATCAAAGGCGTCGCGCGCCTGCTCGCTGGTCATCAGGCGGTAGGCGGCGGCGAAGTTTGCGTCCATCAGCTTCGCGGCCTCGCTCGCCTCGAACTTCTTCACGGTGTCGTCCACCACCTGCCGCAACTCACGGCGACGGGCGAGGCGGGCCTCGCCGATTTCCTTGGGCGGCAGGAGGTCGGGCACCTTGAACTCCTTCTGCGACGGGTCGGCGTTCAGCACGAACGGGTCGTAGGCCTTGCCGAGGAAGCCCGCGTCCTGCCCGTGCGGCATGTTGCCACCGGTCGGGCCCATCGGCTCGGGGAGGATGACGTGCGCGGGCAGGTCACTGCGCCGGCCTTTCAGAAACTCCAGCGCGCAGCCCGCATGCGGCGTGATGATGCCGCCGGTGAAGAGCCGGCCCGTCTGCATCATTTGGTGGCCGGTGTCGTGGACCGCCGCCGCCGTGTGGTAGCAGGAGCGCACGAGGGAGAAGTGGTCGGCGACCTTCGCGTGGCCGGGGAGAATCTCGGAGAGCTGGAAATCGCCCTTCGTGGAAATCGCCTTGAACGGCCCGCGAATCTCGCTGGGCGCGTCGGGCTTCATGTCGAAGAGGTCGAGCTGGCTGGGCGCGCCGAGGTTGAAGATCATGATGACCGACTTCTCGTTGGAGTCGGCGCTGACCTTGCCGGCGGCCTGCGCGGCGGAGTAATCGGCCATGGTGAGGCCGAGCGCGCCGAGCGTGCCGACTTGGAGGAAGTCGCGCCGCGTGAGGCCGTCGCAGGTGGTGATGGAGCCGGGTCCGGTGACGTTGAGCATAGGTCAGAAACAGTTCGCCAAAGGTTTTGGCGGTGCTGCGGTGAAACTAATTCACGCTGCTTCGAGCTGCCATGAAAAACTCCCGCCGGTGATGATTCCGGCGGGTGGGGCTTCAGCGTTTGGCGGCGACGGCTTCAGCCGCGAGGAAGTCCACCTTCGCGCTCAACTCCGGCGTGAGGTAGCGGTCGGGCTTCTGGACCTGCACCTTGATTTGCAGCGTGCCCTTCTGCCGTGATGCCTCCGGCGCGATTTCCGCGACGAAACCATCGTAGTGTCTGTCAGGATACGCCTCGGGGCTGACGCGGCATTTCTGGTTCAGCGAAATCTTGGCGAGGTGCGATTCGTTCAAATCGATCTCCACCTGCAAGTCCTTCAAGTCCGCCAGCGCGATGAGCGCGGTGCTGGGACCGCGTCCACCGCCGAAGCTCTGCGGCACGACGAGTTCGTCCGGGTCCACGAGCTTTTCCAACACCACGCCGTCAATGGGCGAGCGGATGACAGTCCAGTCGAGATAAAGCTGCGCGACGGCTCGGGCGGCCTCGCCTTCGCGGACGCTGGCCTCGGCGGAGGCGAGGCGGGCGCGGGCGGCGGCGGGCGCGAGACGTGCGGCGTTGAGTGCGGCCTCGGCTTCGCGGACGCCGGCGCGAAGTGCGTCGAGGCGGAGCTTGGCGTCGTCGAGGACGCGGCGGGCTTCTGTGTTGCTGCGCACGAGTTGGTCTGCGCGCTGCAAGTCGAGGTCGCCTTGCGCGGCACTGGCGCGGGCGTTTTCCAAGTGCGCCTCGGCCTGTGCCTGACGCGCCTCGGTCTCCGGCACGGCGAGCTTTGCGGTGGCCACGGCGGACTGCGCGCTGGCGATGCGCGACTCGGCCTCAGCCAGACGGGCTTTGTTCTCGGAGTCATCGAGGCGCACCACGACTTGTCCCTTCTGCACCGCGTCGCCCTTCTTCACGCCAATCCATTTCACAACGCCCATGAAGCGCGGACTGAGCTCGATGCGTTCGCGGGCGATGATGTATCCACTGACGGTGAGCACGGAGCCGGAGGGACTGGCTGTGGCGGCAGGCTGCGTGGCAGGGCGCTCGCCTTGCTTCGCGCCCGCATCAGCGGTGGTGAGCTTGCCGTCCTTCGAGCCGCTGGCGACGCGCACGTTGTCGCCCTCGCGCGGCCACGCGAAGAAGACCGCTGTTGCGCTGCACAGGAAGACCAGGACAAAGATGCTCCAAGTGGTCGTGTTGGAACGACGCTTTGCCTCGGGCTGGATTTGCAACTGCTTGAGTTTCTCGGAGTCCATTGCGACGGCGGGAAGATGCGGTCTAAGAGACGGAAGGCAAAGCAGAAAGGCCGAGTAGGGGGACACTCCTGTCCCCATAGTTCTTGAGTCCGATGGGTTGCGTAGTGACCGGAGACAAGAGTGTCCCCGCTACGGCTTCAGACTGACTTCAGCGCCGCAATCACCGGCAGGCGCGAGGCCCGGAGCGCTGGGAGGAAACTTCCGATCACGCCCACGATGACGGCGAAGACCATTCCCTTCGCCGCGAGCGCGGGCGTGATTTGAAACTGGAACACGGTCTCCGAAAACGACTCGAAGCTGATCGTCCCGGTGGAATAGCCGTGCATCGGCAGGGCTAGCGCGCAGCCGAGCAAGCCGCCGATGAAGGCAAGGAACGCGCCTTCGATCAGGAAGCCCGCGAGGATGCTGCGCCGACGGTAGCCCAGCACCCGCAGCGTCCCGATCTCCCGCGTGCGCGAGCCGACGCTTGCATACATGGTGTTCATCGCGGCAAAGACCGCGCCGATGGACATCGCGGTGGCGAGGAAGTTGCCGAGATACTTGATGGGCATCGCGGTCATCGTCTGCGAGGCGTAGTAAGCCGTCTCCTTCATCGCGCGGAGCGGCAGGCGCTTCTCCGCTTCGAGGCGGTTGGTGATCGAGCCTTGAGCTGCTTCATCCAAAGCGCGCACCAGCACGCTTGAGTAATAGTCGCGGTCGAAGATCGCGCGGCACTCGTCGGTGTCCATCCACAGCTCGGAATCAAACGCGCTGCTCCCGCCGTCGGTGTGGCCCACGACTGTCAGTTCCCGACCCGCTGTGCGGAACGTGCCGCCGACCTCGAGGTTGGAAAAGCGCCGCGCGAGCCGGCGGCTGGCGACGACCTCGCGCTTGCCCGGCGTGAACCAGCGGCCCTCGACGAGCGTGACCTGCGGGCGCAATTGCATTCCCACAGGCGAGATGCCGCGCACGAGGACGTTGGCCTCGCCGTTGTCTGCGCGGCGCGGGAGGTTGATGAGCACCAGCACATCGGCGGTGAGCAGCACGCGCCCGGAGTCGTCGCGCGCGATCTGCTCCCAATACTGCATGAGCCTGACCTGCTCGCGTGTGATCTGGCTGCTGGACTCGGCAGTGGAGCCTTTGCGCACGACCATCACGTTGCGCGGGTCGCCGGTGTTGCCGCTGGATTTTTCGAGGCCGACCGCGAGCGATTGGAGGAGCACATAGACCGCGACGACCAGCGCCACGCCGAGGATGGTCGCGAGCGTGGAGCGCCAGCGGACGAGGACGTTGCGGAAGTTGTATTTCAGCGGCAAGGCCACGTGGGGAAAGTATTCAGTGTTCAGTGTTCAGTATCCAGTCGGCAGTTTCGGTGGAGACGACTGCCCCGCGTGCGGCTTTATGCTCGACACGCTTTCGTCGCGGACTAACTTGCGCCGCGATTCGTTTGAGCACCATGACACGGGCCTTTTCCTATCTGTCCAATCTCCTTGCTATCGCACTCGCCATCGGCTGGCCGAACGTGTCCGCCGCTGAGTCACCGGAGAAGCCCGTGTCGATCTGGACCGGAAGCGCCACCAATGCGCAGGGCGCGGTGCTGGCGGAGATTGTCGTGGAAGCGCACGAGACGCCGGACCTCGCGGACTGGGCCAGGCGCGCCGGGCAGTCGTGCGCCGAGTGGTATCCGAAGATCCACACGCTGCTCGCGAGCGAGGGCTTCACTCCGCCGGACAAGGTCACGCTCCGTTTCCGTGCGGACATGAAGGGCGTGGCTGCTGCGAGTGGCAACGTGATCAACTTCGCAGCCGGCTACGTGCGCGGGCACACGAACGACTGGGGCATGGTCGTCCACGAGCTGACGCACGTAGTGCAGTCGTATCCGCCTGGCGGGCCGGGCTGGTTGGTGGAGGGCATCGCGGACTACATTCGACTCTCGCACTTTGAACCGAACGCCCCAAGGCCGCGCATCAATCCCGACAAGGCCAGCTACCGCGACGCCTACAAGACCACCGCCATCTTCCTCGCGTGGGCTGAGAAGAAGCACGACGCGAAGCTCGTGTCCAAGCTCAACGCCGCGTTGCGCCAGAGGAAGTATTCGGCCGAGCTGTGGAAAGAGGCGGCGGGCAGGACGGTGGACGAGCTGTGGGCTGACTTCACAGCCGAGTTGCGCTCTCGAACCCCGTAGCCGCCGAAGTGAGGAGGCGGACCACTTGTGTGTCCCGCCCGCCCCGGAATCCGCCGCACACTCGCCGGCGGAATGAAGTCTTGAGCAAAACGGCTTGGGTGCTAGGGTCTTTGGCGAAGTTCACTGGAATGAGCGAAGGCAAAAAATCTCTGAAGATGGTGTCGTGCGGCCGTTGCAGCGCAAAGAACTTCATCCCCAGCGACCTGCCGTCCTTCGAGACGCAGCCCTGCAACAAATGCGGCGGCCCGGTGATGATCACCGTCAAGCTGCGGCAGTTCGAGCTGCGCGGGGTCATCGCCTCCGGCGGCATGGGCACGGTCTTCCGCTCCTACGACCTGAACCTCAACCGCGAGGTGGCCGTGAAGCTGATGAAGCCCGAGATCGCCGTGGACCCCATCCAGGTCGAGGCCTTCAAGCGCGAGGCGCGCGCCTGCGCCGGCCTGAACCACCCCAACATCATCCACATCTACGCCTTCGACGAGGCGGACGGGCAGAAATACCTTGTCATGGAGCTGGCGGACAACGGCACGTTCGACGGGCAGATCGAAACCAACGGCCGCGTGGACGAACTGCTCGTGCTGGATGTCGGCATCAAGATCGCCTCCGCGCTGGACTGCGCGAACCGCCACGGCCTTCTGCACCTCGACATCAAGCCGGGCAACATCCTCTTCAACAACGACGAGCCGCCGGAGCCAAAGCTCGTGGACTTCGGCCTGGCCCAAAGCTCCGAGGGCGGACGCGACCCGGACGCGGGAGTCTTCGGCACGCCCTACTACATCGCGCCGGAGCGCATCTCGATCCACACGGAGGATTTCCGCTCGGACATGTATTCGCTGGCCGGCACGCTCTACCACGCGCTCACAGGCCATGTCCCCTTCGAGGCGCCGACGGTCAACGACGTCGCGCTCGCGCACGTCGAGCAGCCGCTCAAGCCGCCCATGGAGGAGATGGGGGACATCCAGCCGGAGACCGACGAGGCGATCTGCAAGGCGATGGCGAAAAGCCCCGACGATCGCTATCAGAGCTACAACGAGTTCATCATGGCGCTGACTGCGGCCCGCAGCAATCTGCTGGTCAAGAAATACCGTGGGTCGGAGGAATAGGTCCGCGAGAAATTCTTTGCCTCGAAAAGGCACAGCAGGCACAGGAAGGAATCCCCAAGTCCGCGCCAATGCCTGCCGCAACCTGCTTCGCCGTGCCATGCAATGGCCTGAACCACGCTTGCACGAAAGGAACGATCCGCGCCGCTCACTTCTTGGGCCGCGTCATCTGAAAGGTGCCGTGGTCTGACGGGCACTTGTAGGTGGACAAGAAATTCGTCCGGGACGCCTTGCCCTCGTAGTGATAGAGGCCGCCCGCAGCCTTGCCCAAGTCCGCCGAGCCGCTGAACTGGTGCAGCCCGCCCGCCGGCCGCACGTCGAGGTTCACCGTCGAGCTGAAGCTCAGGACCACCGCGTAGGTTGCGTGGAACCGGGCCTCGTATTGCCCGCTGTCGAGCTTCGTGACGAGCGCGCGCAGGCCGCCGGTGTGCCCGTTGTGATCACTGCGCCACTTGCCTTCCCAGCGCCCCTCGACTGAGCTGGCCGGCATGGGCTTCGCCGCCGCCGCCTTCCAGTCCCGGCTGAACGTGGAGCATCCGCTGAGGACGAGCAGAGCCGCCAGGGCGACACCGCGAACGAGCTGTTTCCGCAACGCTTGAATCATGTGCTGAAATTAAGAGGCGGCTGACGGCGTGTAAACCTTCTTCAACGACGCGTCGTGCCAGCGGCTCAACAGAGTCAGCGAGCACACCGCCCCGACCGTCGCGAGGAACATGTCCCATTGCGTGTCCCAAGGATCGCCCTGCGTGCCGAGGAAGTCAGTGGCCGCCTCGCCCGTCAGCAGGGCGGCCCACCACTCGATGAACTCGTAGCACGCGCTGAACGCGAGGCAGACACAGACCACGAGGAAGTTCAGCCAGCCGCCGCGGGGCAGGGGAGTTTTCCGCAGCAGCAGCTCGCGCACGAAAATCGCCGGGATGAACCCTTGGGCGAAGTGACCGAGGCGGTCGTAGTGATTGCGCGCCAGCCCGAAGGCGTCGCGCACCCAATCGCCCAGCGGGACCTTCGCGTAAGTGTAATGTCCGCCCAGCACGACGATGAGCGAGTGAAAGGCCAGCAGGTGCAGGCACAGCGACGACAGTGGAAAGCGGCGGTGCGACCAGGCCAGCACGGCCAGGCCGCCCCACACCGGGAAATTCTCCAGCGCCCACGTCAAGCGGTCGGCCTTGGGTGATATGCCCAGCGTCACTTGAGCCGAGAGCACCACTGCAATGAGCCACGGGAGAGGCATGGCGCGAATTTACGCAAGCGCCTTCACCACGCCAGCAATCAGCGCGACGCCTTCCGCCGCGTCCGCGCGCGTGAGGTTTAGTGCCGGCAGAAAGCGAACGACATGCGTGCCGCTGGGCACCGTGAGCACGCCCGCCTCGTGCAGGCGGTTGACGAAGTTCAGCGAGGCCACCTTGCCGGTGTTCTCAAACGCCGGGATGTTCTCCGCAAGCTCAATGCCCAGCATGAAGCCCAGCCCGCGCACGCCCTTGATAATCTGCGGAAACTGCGCGGCAAGTTTCTCCAGCTCCGCCTTCATCCACGCGCCCGTCTCCCTCGCGTTGTCCGCCAGCCGACCACGCTCGATCACCTCGAAGACCTTGTTCGCCACCGCGCAGCCCAGCGGCGTGCCGCCGTAAGTCGTCGCGTGCGTGCCTGGCCCGAGCAAGTCGCACAGCTTCACGCCGTGATGCTCTTCGCGCACCCAGAACGCACCGATGGGAAAGCCGCCGCCGAGCGACTTCGCCATCGAGACGCCGTCGGGCAAAAATTTGTCCGCGCCTGGAATGCCTTCGAGCAAGCGCTGGAAACTTTGGAACCGTCCCGTGCGGAAATGCCCGCATTGCACGCCATCCATGAGCAGCAACATCCGCCGCTCATTGCAAAGCTGGCGCAGGCCCAGCAGATATTCCGGCGACGCCGGCGCGATGCCGCCCTCGCCCTGCACGCCTTCGATGAGAATGGCGGCAGTCGCGGGCGTGATGGCATCGCGCACCGCTGGCAGGTCGTTGTAAGGAACGTGTTTGAAGCCCTGCACTGCCGGCTCGAAACCCTTCTTCACCTTCTCCTGCCCCGTGGCCGCGATGCCTGCGAGTGTGCGCCCGTGAAACGAGTTCCAAGCGGTGATGATCTCGAAGCGCCCCTCGTCGTGGCCGAACTTGCGCGCGAGCTTGTAAAGCCCCTCGTTCGCCTCCGCGCCAGAGTTGCTGAAGAACACCTTGCCCGGCGCGAGGTGCCGGACGATCTGCTGCGCCAGGCGGCCCTGCGGCTCGTGGTAGTAGAGGTTTGAGATGTGCATGATCCGCCGCGACTGCTCGATGAGCGCCTCGGTGATCTCCCCGTTCGCATGGCCGAGTGAGCAGACCGCGATGCCGCCGCCGAGGTCGAGGTAGCGCTTGCCGTTCACGTCCCACAAGTGGCTGCCCTGCCCGCGCGCGAACACCAGCTCGAAGCGCCCGTAGCTGGGCACGACGTATTTCTGGAACAGGCCGAGGACGGCTTGCTGCTCGTTGTGGACGATGGCGGGTGGTGTCGGGACGATCTCTTTCATTGGCAATCAGCTTCTCAGGTCAAATCCAGTTCCAGAAAACTTCCGGGAGCCATCCCAGCCACGGCATTGGCGATGCCCTCCGTGTGCTTGCGGAGGACAGTCCAGTCATTCGTCGGCAACACGAGAATCGCGATGCGACGGCCCGTTAAGTTCTGCTGGTAGCGCAAGTTTTGGTCGGCGGTGAGCAGCAAGTCGAACTGCTCCTCCGCGACCCGCAGCAAGTCGCCGTTCTTAAGCGCGCCCCAACCCAACTCGGGAGCCGTCTTGACAGTGTGCCCGGGAAGGAAGCGGCGTAACGGTCGCGGCACGCAGCCGTCGAACAACACGTTCATGCGGCGGCTTTGAACAACGACTGATGCGCGTATTCCAGCACGGCGACCGCCTGCGCACGCGTCACGTCGGGGAAGCAGTCCAGGAACTCGTCCATGCTCAATCCGCTCTCCAAGTTGCCGAAAAGCGCGTCCACCGGCACCCGCGTCCCGTAGAAGCATGGCGCGCCGCTCATGCGCTGCGGGTCCACCCAGACGGGCAGGCCCGGCGGCACTTGAACTGGCAAAGTCGCATTCATCATTCGCACTCTTACCAGCAGCCGCCCCCGACTGCCAGCGAAGTCTTACGCCACCACTTCAGTCCCCACACCCTCGTCCGTGAAAATCTCCAGCAGCACGGAATGCGGCTGCCGACCGTCCACGAACTGCACTTTCTCCACGCCGGCCTGGATGGCCGCCACGGCGCTGTCCACCTTGGGAATCATCCCCTTGTCCACGACGCCGGTGGCCTTCAGCGCAGGCACGTCGCCGATTCGCAAGTGTGTGATGAGCGTCGCAGGGTCTTTCGGGTCGCGCATGAGACCGGGCACGTCGGACATGAAGACGAGGCGGCGGGCCTTGAGCGCGATGGCGGCCTGCGCGGCGGCCACGTCGGCATTGCAGTTGTAAATTTTCCCGTCCTCGCCCCGCGCCGTGGGGCTGATGACCGGCGTGATGCCCTGCGCGATGCACTCCAGCAACGGCGCGGTGTTCACGCCGACGACCTCGCCCACGTAGCCGATGTCGAGCTTGCTGCCCGGCTTGTCCTTGTCGTCGAGCCAAAGCTTGCGGCAGGTGAAGATGTCCGTGCCCGCGAAGCCCCGCGCCTTGCCACCGAGCGACTCGATGGTGCGGACGATCTCCGGGTTAATCTCGCGCGAAAGCACCTGGTCCACGACGCCGACCGTCGCCTCGTCCGTCACGCGCATGCCCTGGATGAAATTCGCCTTCAACCCGGCGGCGTCCATCGCGCGCGTGATGGCTTTACCGCCGCCGTGGACGACCACGGGATTGATCTCCACCGCTTCGAGGAACACGACGTCGCGCGCCACGCCATTGCGCACGGCGGGGTCGGGCGAGTCCATGAAGCTGCCGCCGTATTTCACGACGAACGTGGCGTGGCTGAACTTCTGGATGTAGGGCAACGCCTCCAGCAGCGTCGCGGCTTTGGTGATGGGGTCGATCATTCTGGCGGCGCAGGATTAGGCGGTGGCTTGGGTGTGGCGTCTTTCATCACCTTCCGGAGCAATTGCACTGTCCCAACAGTGATGAGCGCGTAGGCTGCGAGGGAGATGACCGGACCCACCTCCATGACCACCCTGCGGACAGTGTAATCCTTCGTGGCAGGACCAACGAATCCGTAGGCGAGCCGAGTGGCAATGCCCAACAGACTGCCACCGGCCAGAAACAAAAGCAGGCGCCACTTGAGCCGGCAGTAGGCTGATACTGCGAAGCCGACCACCACCACGCTCAACGCAAGCGAGGCGTTGTTCGCTAGCGATGGCGACAGCCCCAGGCGGGAGGGCGGGCCGAATAGAAATCCGAAGGCGACAAACCCAAGGGTCCACCACATCTGACCACGGGAGCAAAAAGCAGCCTGTGCCAATGCCCCCAGAAGAAGCAGAGGGAGGCACAACATGGCTCCCACCGTGACGAGGTCGCCGGAGAAATACTGCGCGGTCAATCGGTCACTGCCGACCGAGGCGGCAAACCGCCACACCGGCACCGCCACGACCCAAACCTTGAACGGCAACAGCGCGAAGCCAACCCACGAACTGCGGCCTTGGGGTAGGTATTTCATGTGTTCACCTCCGAGCATGATTGAGATGTGTCAAACCTACGCGCGCTCTTTGGCCAAGGCAAGGTCAGCCCCCCAGCGTCGTCGGGTCGGTCACGTCGCCCTTGTTGTAATCCACGTAGGCCTCGGTCAGGTCGGCGGCATACATGAGGGCGGCGGCCTGGCCGAGGTTGAGGCGGATGTGGAGGTCGAATTCCTTCGGGGCGGCGGCGGCGCAGAGTTTCTTGAACGTGGCCCTCGTCGGCTGGCCACGCTTGAGGCTCCAGAGAATCTTCCGGCTGCCCGGCGCGCTGTAGCCGATGTCCACGCGGTCCTCGACCACGGTCGCGGCGCTGTAGCCGAGCGCGTCAATGATGCGGCCCCAGTTAGGGTCGCCGCCGTGCCAACTCGTCTTCACCAGCGCGCTGTTCGCCACGGCGCGTGCGGCGGCATCGGCCTCCTGAATCGTCTTTGCACCTTCCACCCGCACGGTCACGACGCGATGCACGCCCTCGCCATCGCGGACAATCATCTTGGCGAGTTCGAGGCAGACGTGCTGAAGGGCGGCTTGGAAAATCTCCAAGTCCGGTAGCAGCCGACGTGAGGAGGCTCCATCTGAACTGCGGTTTGAAGTGAGCCTCCTCACGTCGGCTGCTACCAGGGGAGAATTCCCCGCTAGGCCATTCGCCAGCACGAGCACCGTGTCGTTCGTGCTCATGTCGCCGTCCACGGTGATCCGGTTGAAGCCATTCGCGACCGCCTCTTGCAGGCACGCGTGCAGTGCCTTCGCCTCAACCGCCGCATCCGTCGTGATGAAGCAGAGCATCGTGGCGTGCAGGCCTTGCGGCAGCGCGGCGGGACGCGCACCGGTGGCGCTCATGCCGGGCTGAATCATCCCCGCGCCCTTGCACATGCCGCCGATGCAGACGGTCTTGCCGCCCAGCTTGAACTCGATGGCGATCTGCTTGGGCCGCGTGTCGCTGGTCATGATGGCCTCGGCCGCGTGGTCGGCGCTGGCGTGCTCGCGGTTGAGGAGGCGCTCGGCAGCGACGATGCCGGCGCGGACGTTGTCCATCGGCATCGTGACGCCAATGCGCCCGGTGCTGGCGACGAAGACGTGTTCCTCGCTCATGTGAAGCTGCTTCGCCGTGAGCGCGGTCATGGCGCGCGCGTCCTTCATTCCCTGCTTGCCGGTGCAGGCGTTGGCGTTGCCGGAGTTCACCACGATGGCTTGGGCGGTGCCGGCCTTCACGCGCTCGGCGCAGACCTTCACCGGCGCGGCGCAAATCTGGTTCGTCGTGAACATCCCCGCCACGGTCGCGGGCACTTCCGACACGATCAGCGCGAGGTCACGCTTCTGGCCTTTGTTCGACCCCTTGCCAGTGCCGAGGCGCTTGATGTCACAGAAAACGCCGCTGGTGAGGAATCCCTTGGGCGCGACGATCGCGCCGGGAACGACTTTGAATTTCAACTTGCTCATGTTTGGCGCGCGAACGGAAACAACTCGCCGCACGGGTGTCAATAACGGGGTCATGGGAGGGACGACCTGCCGGTCGTCCGTCTTCCGCGTCAGCGAACGAAGTGAAGCGAGCAGACGGTGGCAGTCAGCTTCGCTCGCTGCTTGGGAACACCAAGGCCGACCGGCAGGTCGGCTCTGCCTTACGTGGCCACGCCGAGCCGATCCCCCATGCGCGCGTAGAGTTCGCGGTGCTCGGCGGTGTGGGCCAGCAGATCGGCGTCCAGCTTCACGCGGCCTGGCTCGAAGAGCGTGATGGTGGAGGAGCCGCCGAACTTGAAGTAGCCCTTCTCCGCGCCCTTCGCCACGCGGGTGTTTGGCACGAAGGTGTATTCAAAGCTGCCCACGTTCGTCGCGCCGACTTCTAGCATCAGCACTGTGCCGAACTCCGGCGACTCGATGCGCGTGATGGCGCGCTTGTTCTCCGTGAAGATGTGGATGTTCTGTCGCAACGCGATGGGGCTGACGGAGTAGAGCCAGCCGTTGATGAGGCGCGGCTCCGTCGCGAGGCCCGCGACGGGAAAATGGTAGCGGTGATAGTCCACCGGGCAGAGCCGCGAGAGCACCATCGCGCCACGCTGGAAGCGCTCGGTCAACTCGCGGTCACGCAGCAACTCGCCAAGGCTGAACACCTCGCCTTTCACGAAGATGCCCTCCATCCGCGACACGTCTTGGAAGCCGAGATGCCGCCCGTCCGCCGGGAACACTGCTGTGCGGGCATCGCCTGCGATGGGCCGCGCCGTGGGCTTCAGCTTGCGATAGAAGAACTCGTTGAAGGTGCGGAAGGAGTCCGGCGCGTCGGCGAACTCGCTGGTGTCCACGCGGAAGTTCTGGATGAACGGCGCGACCTTCGCGCGGCTCGCGGGGCGGTCCATGCGCCAGCCATACCAGCGCGAGAAGAATGCGCGCTTGGCCACAGCGTGCAGTGCGAGCCGGCCCGAGAGCGAGCCGTAGATCCAACGCATGACGCCCTCGCCGTAAATCTGCTCCGTCTCCACGCGTTGCGTGTAGCGGTGGAAGTAGTGGATGGCGTCGGGCTGCACGGATTTTTCTGCCCGGGACTCTCGGGAAGCGACCGTCTCAAGTCGAGTTGGTTTTGCGCGGCGTGAGGTGGACACTCTTGTCCGCCGCGGCTCGCATTGTGTCTGCGGAATCGGGCACAGGTGTGTCCCCGTTACGCAGCCCGTTGCGCGCGCCTGCAGGCCGTGCTTGCATCGCGCACGTCCATGAAAACGCCTTCGATCACCGCGCTTGGCTTCGTTCTGCTACTGGCTGTCTCGGCTACTGCCGCCGAGAAACTCGCCGCACCCGATGGCTGGACCACCGGTGCGGCGCGCGAGGAGATTCGCCCGTTCTTCCGCTACGACGCGAAGGGTGGCCCGTCGGGCAAAGGCAGCCTTATCATCGAGTCCGATGCGCGCGAGGGCTTGAACGGCTGGTGGACGAAATCCTTTCCCGTGACCGGCGCGCAGCACTACCGCTTCTTCACGCTGCGCAAAGTGACGAACGCCGACTCACCGCGCCGCGCGGGCGTCGTGCGCATCCTGTGGCGAGACGCGAGTGGTAAACCGGTGACGCACGACGAACCTTCGTTTGCCTCCTATCGCCCCGGCGACCACCCGCGCTCGGAGCCGGAGCTGCCGGGCGACAAAGCCACGGACAAGCGTGGATGGACGGAGGTCTTCGACACTTACCGCGCGCCATCAAAAGCAGCGCAGGCGATTGTGGAACTGCACTTTCGCTGGGCACCGAAGTCGAAGGTCGAGTGGTCTGACGTGTCGCTCTCGGCTGTGCTCCCTCCTGCGCCGCGTATCGTGCGACTCGCTGCCGCGCACTTCGTCCCGCGCAACACGAAAACGCCCGACGAGCGGCGCAAGGCTTTCGTGCCGCTCATCGAGGAGGCGGCGAAGCAGCGCGTGGACTTGCTCGTGCTCCCCGAAGTGCTGACCTACGCCGGCGGCAGCACTTACGCCGAGTGCGCCGAGCCGATCCCCGGTCCCTCGACCGAGTTCTTCGGCAAGCTGGCGAAACAGCACAACCTCCATCTCGTCCCCGGACTCATCGAGCGCGACCGGCACTTGATCTACAACGTCGCCGTGCTCATCGGGCCGGACGCCAAGGTCATCGGTAAGTATCGGAAAGTCACCTTACCACGCGGCGAAATTGAGGGCGGGTTTCAGCCTGGCTTCGATTATCCTGTCTTCGACACGAAGCTAGGGAAAGTCGGCATGATGGTTTGCTACGACGGCTTCTTCCCGGAGGTCGCGCGCGAGTTGAGCAATCGCGGCGCGGAGATCATCGCGTGGCCCGTGATGGGCTGCAACCCGCTGCTCGGCGCGGCGCGCGCGTGCGAGAACCACGTCTATGTCGTCAGCAGCACGCACACAGACGCGTCGGCGAACTGGATGATCTCCGCCGTGTATGGCCACGACGGCAAGCCGCTGGCGCAGGCGAAGGAGTGGGGCACGCTCGCCATCGCCGAGGTGGACTTGAACAAGCGCCTCCTCTGGCAAAGCCTCGGCGACTTCAAGGCGGAGATTCCGCGTCATCGCCCGGCGGATGCGCCAGTGCGCAGCGCGAAGTAGGTGCTGTTCGAAACTCCTCTGCTCCGACTTCGACCATGAGCATTGTCATCCGTCCGTTCCGTCCCGCTGACCTGCCGCACTTGCAGGAGATCACGCTCGCCGCCTTTCCCGGCGTCTCGCTAGACCAAAGCATCGAGGAGAAGTTCGGCGAGCAGAACGGCCACGACTGGCGCTGGCGCAAGGCCCGGCACATCGAACTCGAAACCATCGCGAACCCCGCCGGCGCGTTCGTCGCCGAGGAGGCCGGGCGCATCGTCGCCTACATCACGACCACGCTTGATCGCGCCAACGGGAGCGGGCGCATCGCGAACTTGGCCGTCTTCGCCGAGTTGCGCGGACGCGGCGTGGGCCGGCAGCTCATCCAGCATGCGCTCGCTTGGTTCCGGGGCGAGGGACTCAGCTACGCGCTGATCGAATCCATGTCGCACAACGAAGCCGGGCGCGGCCTCTACACTTCCGTCGGCTTCCAAGAGATTGGTCAACTCGTCCACTACGCGATGAAACTATGACAGGCTTCACCCGCCGCCACTTTCTCGTCCGCGCCGCGCTTGCCGCGCCCCTGCTGGCGAGTTCCTCTCTCGCTGCCGAAGCCGGCCCGCTCGGCCCGAACGTCTCGCTGAAAGGCCGCCGCCCGTTTCCCGACGACAACCCGTGGAATCGCGACATCTCGCAGGAACCGGTGGACCCAAACTCCAACGCCATCGTCGAAAGCATCGGCCTCGCGAAGAGCCTGCATCCCGACTTCGGCACCGTGTGGCAGGGCGCGCCCAGCGGCATCTCCTACGTCGTGGTTGACAGCAAGCAGCCGCGCGTGCCGGTGCAATTCCAGTATGGCGACGAGAGCGATCCCGGCCCGTATCCGATCCCGGCGGACACGCCGATCGAAGGCGGGCCGAACGCGAAGGGCGACCGTCATGTGCTCGTGATCGAGCGCGACACTTGGAAGCTCTACGAAACTTTCTCCTCCTATCCACAAGATGGCGGCAAGTCGTGGAAAGCCAGCTCAGGCGCGGTGTTTGACTTGAACTCGAACAAGCTGCGTCCTGCCGGGTGGACCTCCGCCGCCGCCGCCGGGCTGCCGATTTTCGCTGGTCTGGTGCGCTACGATGAGGTCATCGAGCTGAAAGCCATCCGTCACGCGCTGCGCTTCACCGTGCGCCGCTCACGCCGCGCCTACGTGCCGCCCGCGACGCATTACGCCAGCCGGCTCACGGACGCAAATCTGCCGCCGATGGGAATGCGCGTGCGGCTCAAGGCGAGCGTGGACGTCAGCAAGTTCTCGCCGGCTGCGCGCGTCATCCTCACCGCGCTGAAGCGATACGGCATGATCGTGGCGGACAACGGTGGGGACTGGTTCATCAGCGGCGCGCCGGACCCGCGCTGGAACGACGAGGAGATCGCCACCCTGAAGCGCATCAAGGGCCGGGACTTCGAGGTGGTGAAGATGAACGGTCTCGTGACGCGGGCGTAGCAACCTGTTCAAAATACTGTAGCGGCGGTCTGTGACCGCCAAGTTTGGGCAAGCTCTGCGCTTCGGTCGGCGCTCACAGAGCGCCGCTACAGTGAGGACCGTGCTGCGGGCGGGAGCTGCCGCGCTGCCTCAACGCCCCGCTGCCGGGACCATCGGCTGGGTCCACGCCGTCTCCACGTCGCCCTTCTGCGATGGGTTTGGGTGCGGCTTGGAGGAGATGACTTTCGCGCGGACGTAGATCTCGTCGCCCTTGAGCGTGTAGCTCGCCTTCGCGCCCCTCACCTCCGCCAGCACCGCGCCGATGTCCTTGCTGTAGGTGTGCGCGACGCGCAAGGCCTCGCCGGCGGCGTTGCGCTGCGGCTCGTTCTTGGGGTCGTAACCGCGCCGCGTGCCGATGAACTGCGTGGTGTAGGTCACGCCGGGCTGGGTCTCGATCTCGATGGCGATCTCCTTGGAGCTTTGCCGCAGGTCGCGCAGCTTCACGCCGGAGCTGGAGTAGAAGTCCCCGGCCTCGAGTGCGGCGATGAGGCTCTCGGGTGTCAGCTTCTCGGAGCGAACCCAGACCCAGCCGCGGAGGGGGTTGCTCACGCGGGAGGAGTTGGTGTGGTAATTGTGACCGTCGTCGGTGCCGAGGCCGAACATGACGGGATACTGCAGCTCGGCGAGGCGGCGCGTGAGCACGATGTCCCAAAGGCGGTCCATACTGGGCGCACGGTTGGTGGTGTTGCCGTTGTTGTGGACGCCGGGGTGGCCGTTGAACAACTCGAAGAAGCGGGCGTCGCGCACCTGCAACAGCTCCTCCGGCGTGATGGCGAACTGGAAGTTCGGATGATTGACGTGCGGAAACATCGGCTGGCCGGTGCGCTGCCGCTGCTCCATCACGGCGGCGATGTTGTTGGAGATCGCCTCGGAGACGCTTCCTCCGCCCTGCGGCTTGATGACCTCGCGGAGGTTGTGCGCGTTCATGTGGACAGGCGCGGTCTTCCAGCGGTCGGAAATCTCCTCGCTCTGGACAAGCAGGAAGCGGCCCGGCTCCTCGAACTTGCCCCGATACTCGGAGAAGAATTTCAGCCGCGCCTCAGTCTGGCCGTCCTTGCCAGCGCGCGTCTCGATCCAGTCCTTGGGCCAGCGCGCGGCGTATTTGGGGTAGGCGATCTTTGCGCTTTTGGCTGTCTCGGTGTTCACCCATTTGTTGGTGGTGTGAAGCGTGTTGTGATCGGTGAAGGCGAGGAAGTGGTAGCCGTTGGTCTTGTAAAGCTCGGCGATCATCTCGGGAAAGTCGTCGCCATCGCTCCAGAACGAATGGGTGTGGAGATTGCCGCGCCACCAGCGCGTGGAATCGGCGGCAGTGGTGGTGGCGAGCAAGCTGGTCAATCCCAGCGCGAGGAGGAGCAGACGCATTTTTTTCATGGCCAGTGCCACGACTCTTGCCGAGGAACGCGGCGCGGGAAAGGGGAAATTCAGGCGCCAGACCGGCTCCGCCTCCTCACGTCGGAGACAGCGGCGTCAAGGCTTGCGCAGCCGGAAGAAGCGGTTCGTCAGCGTGACCTGGTTCGTCATCGCGAACTCGCTCGTCTCCACGCCCAGCAGGCCCACCGCGTCCGTCCACGACTGCGCGCGCAGGTCGGGCGCGACTTGCAGGATAAAGCTCGCGGAGCCGAGCGGCCACGAGAGGCGGAGTTGGCCGGCGGCGGGCGTGAAGTTCAGCGGAGGCGGCGCGGCGCCCGTGAAGGGCCGGAAGCGCGTGAGGAAAATATCCTCGGCACCAGCGCTTGTGGTGCTGTTGCTGCCCAGCGCGCTGGCACCGTTGAAATAGCCGGTGAGCAGCGCGTTGCCAACGGGGTCCACCGCCACGCCGAGGCCGAAATCTCCGCCGAGGTCGCTGCCGCCCGCCTGCTGCGCGAAGGCGAACGTGCCGTTCGTGTCGAGCCGCGCGAAGAACGCGTCGTAGGTGTTGGCGACGCTCACGAGCGTGTCCCCGCCGAAGCCCGCCGCGCCGCTGAAGTAGCCTGCAATGAAGACCTGGTTGCTGCGATCCACCGTCACCGCCCGGGCGGAATCCGGCCGCGTGCCGCCCGCCTGCCGCGCCCACTGCGGAGCGCTGGCGTTGTCATACTTGGCGATGAAGGCGCGCCCGTTGTCCACTCGCACGCTGTAGAGGCCGGCCTGGTTGGTCTGGACGTTGTTGAGCGTGAGCGTCTGGCTGGTCGCGCCGGGGATGTTCACGCCGTTCAAGCGCCACTGGTAGGTGAAGGGCGCGATGCCGCTGTTGGTGACGGTGAAGCTGACGATGTTGCTCAACACCACGCTCGCGCCCTGCGGATGCGCTGTGATGAAGGGCGCGCCGTTGATCTCGGAGCCGGGGTTCTGGAAGAGGAAGTCAATTTCCCCGTCGTTCAGGGCGCGGTTGTAAACTTGGATGTCGTCGAGGAGGCCGTTGAACCTGCCGACCTGCCCAAGGCCGGACTGGTTGCCGCCAATCACGAACGACGCAGTGTTCTCAACCACGGCCTGAACGGGCTTTGAGTCCTCCGTTGGCGCACCGTCCACGTAAATCTTCTTGGTCCCTGCGACGATGTCATGCACGGCCGTGATCTGGTGCCGGTTCCCATCCGTCACGGAAGTCGTGGAGATGGGCGTCTCTGAGATGGACCGCGCAGCGCCACCAGATCCGCCGGTGTTGAAGCTGGCCTTCGCAGGCACCAGCGTCTGGGTGCTGGCGTCATTGATGAGGATGAAATAGCCCTTGCGGGATCCCGCCTGGTGCTTGGTGACGATCTGATAGTCGAGGGTGAGATCGTTCGCGGCAACGCGCGCCCAGACGGAGATGGAATACACGCCGGAATCCAGCCCGAGCACGTTGCCCATTTTGATCAAGCCGTTCAGACTGCTGGAGAAGCTCACCGCGTTGCCCACTCTGCCGCTGAGGACGAAGCCAACCCCGGTGGGCGACACCGCGCCATCGAAATTCCCCACGCTGTCCACCTCCACCGTGCTGCCGGGAGCCTCGTCGAAGCGCCAGTGCGCCACGGGGCGGAGCGAGTCCACGATGAGCGTTGCCGTCAGGCTGTTCGTGACGCCGGAGCTGTTCTGCACGCGCACGGAGTAACCGCCCTCGTTCGGGAATTGGACATTGGTCAACGTGAGCGTGGTGTTCGTCGCGCCCGCGATGTTCACGCCGTTGTAGGTCCACTGGTAGGTGATCGGCCCCGTGCCCGTCACGGCGACATCGAAGCTGACGGTGCTCCCGGCGAAGACGGTCTGGTTCGTCGGGCTTTGCGTGATGTTCACCGGCGGCGTGGTGTAGGTGATGCTGAGGTCAATGAACTCGTTGGGCGAGGTGCCGCCGACGGAGAGCGGCGTGATGGAGAGGTTGAAGTTGGTGTCCGTGAAGGTCTGGCCGATGGGCAGCGGGTGCCGGGTGAAGTTGGTGGTGGCCGGGGTCATGTTCAGCAGCCGGCTGCCCTCGCCGGCCATGTCGTTGGTGAGGCCGGGGGCCTGCATGCCCCAGCGGATCTCGACGCCGTTGGCGAGGAAGTTGGTCGCCGCCGACGCATAGGTGCCGAGGTTGCGGCGGAAGCCCAGCCAATAGGCGCGGTCGCTCTGCTGGCCGACCGTGATGCCGCGGATGCCGGTGGAGCTGATGTGGTCGTGCCGCGTGAGGCGATAGGTGCCGCCCGTGGGTGCGGTGCGCCACTGGTTCTTGTTGAGCCAGCCGAGATAGGCCTTGAACCATTCATTGAAGTGGATGGGCTGGTTGGGGAAGTTGTCGCCCATCATGTCGAAGGCGTCGCCGTATTCGTTAGCGGAGCCGGAGAGGGCAATCGGGCTGGTGCCGGTGACATCCCAGCGATTCGCGTGGTTCATGCCTTAGTTGTGGCCCAGTTCGTGGCCCAGCAGGCGCAGGCTGAACTCGGCGTTGATCAGCAGGCCCTTGGCCCCGGCGAACGCCAGACCGCCGAAGGTGAAGCCCGGCACGTCCGAGAAGACCGTCATCTCGAAGTCGTAGAGGTCCGGGTTGAATTGCCCGGTGTTTCCATTTGGATGGTCAGGTGCGCGCCGCCGCCAGCGCTTCCATCCGCAGCACGCCCATCGGGTCCGCCGCGCCGTAGGCCGCCCTGTCCTGCGGCATCCGCAGCACCGCCGGAAGAAACGTGGGCAGCAGCGAAGTCTGGTTCTGCGAGTTCTCCCGGTAGAACAGGTCCGTCTGGCCCATGACCCTCGCCATCAAGTTTGTCGTGATGGTCGTGCCCGTGTTCCGGTCGAACGGTCCGCCGGGGTCGTCCGAGAAATCCACCCGGATGATCAGGATGCGCTTCAGCCCCAGCGTCCAGCCGGGGCTTGGGGGAAATGCGGCCATGCCGGGCGGAAGACCCGCCGGCAAGGTCGCGCCCGCCTTCAGTCCGCCGACTGGAGAAGGGCCCCGCCCCGCCTCGCGTTGCAGCAGCTTCGCCTCGACCGCGAACGCGTCCCGCGCGTGCGCCGCTAACGCCACCTCGCCGCCCGTCTCCAAATGAATCGCCTGCGGGTCCAGCCCGCGCGCCAGCACCGCCGCCGGCAGCTCCCGCCGCGCGTCCGGGCCCACCGCCTGCGCCAGCGCGAACTCCGGATCGCGCTCGATCCATCTCGCCATCGCCGCGCGACGGGCTTTTGCGAGCGCGACGCCTTGCGCTTCCACGTTGGACATGTCCGCCGGCGCGCGATGCAGCGACTGCCACGCGCGGAATTTCTCGAACGGCTCGGCGCGGTTCACCGGCCATTCCGTCACGTCCTCGATGGCGGGCTTCGTCGCCGGGATTTGCGCGCGCCAACGGTTCCACGCGGTCTCGGCGGAGGCGGGAGAGTTTGTGGCGGCTGCGGCAGTGCTCAGCAGGAGTGGTGTCGGCGGGAGCTGAGGGGTGTTGGCCAGGTCAGGCGAGTTTCCCTGACGGAAACTCCAAAACGTGGCGAGGACGGCGGCCAGCAGCCACCGCAGGGAGCGGTGAAAAGGCAAGCTTATTGAGGTTGCGGGGACAATGCCAATTTCCAGTCGGATTACAAGTCAGGAGAGTCCCGCAGACGACCTGCAAAGATTTCTGTTTGCGCCGTGCGGAAGCCCGGCCGAATGTCACCAAGTCCGCAACGCCCGGAAACTCCACCACGCATGAAACCCACAAGCCTCGTCTCCGCCGCCGTGCTTGTGCTGCTGGGCGCGGCCCTCGGCATCTTCGTGGACCGTGCCTTCCTGCCACATCCCAGCAGCGCGGAGAATCCGTCCGTCAGGAAGAAGCCCGACTCCAGCAAGCTCCCTGCCGCCGCCCGCCCGCCCGCCCGCCGCACCAGCGCGAGCACCACGCTCCCCGAATTCGAGCCGCCCGCCCCGCCGATGACAGCAGAGGAATTCGCCGTCGCCTTCACCGCCGCGCTGCGCGAACCCAACGCGGAGCACCGCATGGCCAAGCTCCTCGAACTCGCCGACCGCCTCGCCCCCGCCGACGTGCCGCGCGTCATCCACCTCTTTAAGCAGCTCGGCCGTCGCGACGAACGCGACGCCTTGCTGAACTCGCTTGTCACCCGCTGGGCTGAAGTAGACCCCGCCGCCGCGCTCCGCTTCGCCCAGCAGCTCACCCGTCCTGCCGAGCGCAAGTCCGCGACCGCCGCCGTGCTCGAAGTCTGGGCAAGCGCCGACAACGCCGCCGCGCTCGCGTGGGCGCAAAGCCTCCCGCCCGGCTCCGCGCGCAACGAGGCGTTGCAAACTGCGCTCGCCCATCTCGCGGACAAGGACCCCGCCGCCGCGCTGGCCGAGCTTAAAAAATCCGGCCTCACCAATCCCAACTCCGGCCTTCCCGAAGCCATCTTCCAACGCTGGGCCGCCACTGATCCCGCCACCGCCGCCGCGCAGGCCATGGCGGAGCTTCCTCCCGGCCGCCAGCGCGACAGCGTCCTGCAACTCATCGCCAGCACATGGGCCAACAGCGACGCGCCCGCCGCCGCCGCGTGGCTCAAAGAACAGCCCGACAGCAAGGGCAAACGCGAGATGGTGCAGAACGTCGCCAGCGAACTCGCCGCCACCACCCCGAAAGCCGCCATCGAACTCGCGCTCTCAATCCCCGCCGGCCCCGCGCAAAACCAAGCCCTCGCCAACATCGCCTCCCGCTGGGCCAGCGTGGACCTCGACGGTGCGCTCGCATGGGTGAAGCAGCTCCCGCCCGGACGCGCTAAGGAGAACGCCTTGGTGAACCTCAGCCATGAATGGGCGCAAGCCAGCCCGCGCGCCGCTGCCGAGTTCGCTGCCACGCTCCCCGCTGGCGACACGCAAAACTCGCTCTTCTCCGCCGTGGCCAATCAATGGGCCACGGCTGACCCAGTTGCTGCGTCCAAGTGGGCGCAAGCCCTGCCCACCGAGGATGCGCGGCGGCTCGCGATGGATGCTAGCGTCACAGTATGGGCGCGAGATGCGCCGGAAGCGGCTGCGGAATTTATTTCCAGAATGGAGGCCGGCGACCCAAAGAATGATTTGTTCTTCGGCCTTGCCGTCATTTGGACTCAGGACGATCCAGACGCTGCCTTGAGATGGGCGGGGCGACTTCCACCGGCAGAGCAAGAGAACGCCTATTTCGTCCTCGTTCAAATTCTATCGAGTGACAATCCCCCTGTGGCCGCCACGCTGCTGGATAAGATAGCGCCAGTGAACCGCGCCGTTATCGGGGAAGGTATCGCGACCACCTGGCTTCAACTTGACCCCGCTGCCGCCCGTGCCTGGATCGCTGCCGCGCCCCTGCCCGCCGAGTTGAAGCAACGGCTGCTCAAGCAGTAGCGCCAAGGGCGTCACCACGATCGCCTTCTCCCTTCGCGGAGCGGGGAGGAGAAGGTGGCCGCAGGCCGGATGAGGGGTGCGGCCACCAACGCCGACGCACACAACCCCTCACCCCGGCCCTCTCCCCTTGCTCCGCAAAGGGAGAGGGAGAAAAGACGTGAGCGAATCGTCAAGCGCTTCGACCAAACTGCTGGTGGAATGAAGATCAATAATCCCGGAATGGCCCGCGCGGCTCGCTGGCATCCATCTCCTGTTTCCACGCGGTGAACTTCGCCTTCATCCGTGCGGCCACGTCGAGCTTCTGCTGCGAGAGGTCGGTCTTCTCGCCGAGGTCCGATGCGAGATCGTAGAGGCCGCCGCCGCGCGCGGACTCCACCCATTTCCAGTTGCCCACACGCGCCGCGCGATCACCGCGGCGCTCCCAGAACATCTCCGCGCGCGGCGACTTCGCCTTGCCTTGCAACACCGCCGTGATGTCGAAGCCGTCGAGTTTCACGCCGGCGGGCGGCTTCGCACCGGTCGCGGCGAGGAGCGTGGGAAACAATTCGAGCGACGTGAGGAGCTCGTCCGTCACCGCGTTCGCCGGGAGCCGGCCCGGCCAGCGCGCGAGGAAGGGCACGCGCAGGCCACCTTCCCACATCGAGCTTTTGCCGCCCTTGAGCGGCGCGTTGCCGCCGTTGCCGCTGCCGCCATTGTCCGACATGAACAGCACCAGCGTGTCGCGCTCCAGCCCGAGGTCGCGCAGCGTGTCGAGCAATTCGCCGATGGCCTCGTCCATGCACGTCACGGCAGCGAGGTAGCGCGTCACGCCGTTCTTCGGGTCGCGGTTCGGATAGAGCTTCAGATACTTCTCCGGCACCTGGACGCCGACTGCGGCTTTCTTCTCGCCGGCCTTCGGGTCCGAGTCCGGCGCGAAGGACGACGCCCCGTGCGGCGCGTTGAAGGCGAGGTAGAGGAAGAACGGTTTCGCCTTCTGCTCGCGCACGAATCGCAGCGCCTCGCGGCGGAACACGTCGGTGACGTAGGTGCCCTTGTCCTCCTCGGTGCGCTGGTTGCCGCGGAACAACGACGGCACGCCGTAACGCTCGTGCGTGTAGTAATCAATGCCGTTGTTCCCGTGGCCGTAGAAGAAGTCGAAGCCGCGCTGGAGCGGGAGGTAACGGCGCGCCTGCCCCATGTCCCACTTGCCCACGCAGCCGGTCGCGTAGCCCGCGCGCTTCAGCGCGTCGCCGAGCGTGACCTCGCGCGGGTCGAGGCCGAGCGTCATCTCCGGCGACACGGCGTATTCCTCCGGAGTGTAGCGATGGCCGTAGTTGACCATGTCGTTGCGGACCATGTCGTAGAGGCCGTTGCGCTGCGGGTAGCGCCCCGTGAGCACGCTCCCGCGCGACGGTGTGCAAGCCGGCCAAGTCACGTAAAAGCTCGTCGCGCGCACGCCCTCGCGCGCGAGTCGGTCGAGGTTCGGCGTGATGATCTCCTCGCGGCCGAGGCAACGCAGGTCACGCCAGCCCTGGTCATCGCTGATGATGAGGATGACATTCGGCGGGCGCGGTGCGGCGGAGGTGGAGGCAACTCCGAGTGAAAGAATCGCCACCAGCAGCAGGCGCGTGAACAGCCCACGGCCACGATCGAGAAGCGTTGTTCCCGGAAAGCCAGCAGGTGTCATGGGCCAATGAATCCGCCAAAGCGTCGCGTTTCGCCAGCCGAATAATTCCTGCTCGTGTGAAGGCGGCGCAGTGGGCACAGGCCTGATCGCGGGCGTGAATTCAGTTTCCGATGATGCGCCTTCGCCGTTGAAAGAAGGCGAGGAACTCCGGGGCTTCTCATTGTCCGGCCCGACGGCTCTAATCGGCCGGTGGCGACGCTGCACATCGAGACCGTTCAATCCCTCGACACTCCGGAGCTGGCGCTGTATCGCACGCTGCGGCGGCCCGAGGAGCACGAGCGCGCCGGCGTGCTCGTGGCCACAAACGTGAAGGTCCTCCAGCGACTTCTCGCCAGCCGGTTCCCCATCGTCTCGCTGCTGCTCACGCCCGCGTGGCTGGAGCGGCTTGAGCCCAGGCTGCGCGCGCGCCCGGAAGCGCTGCGCGTTTACCTCGGCGACCAGGCGTTGCTGGAGACGATCACCGGCTATCAACTCCACCAGGGCGCGCTGGCCGTCGCCAAGATTCCGCCGCAGCCGGGCTTTGACGCGCTGCTCGGATCCGCGCCGCGCCCGCTCCTGCTTGCAGCCGTTGAGGGCATCGCGAGCGCGGAGAACCTCGGCTCGGTTGTCCGGAGCTGCGCGGCCTTCGGCGTGTCCTTCCTCATCGTGGGCGAGACGTGCGGCAGCCCCTTTCAGCGCCGCGCCGTCTCCGGCTCCATGGGCACGATCTTCGAGCAGCCGGTGGTGCAGGTGGAGAATCTCGTCGCCACTCTGCCAACTCTGCGCGCACGGGGCGTGCGGTGTCTCGCGGCGCATCCGAGGCCCGGCGCGAAGAAGCTGACCGCCGTGGACCTGCGCGGCGACTGCTGCCTCGTCTTCGGCGCGGAAGGGCCGGGCCTCAGCGCGGCCGCGCTGGCCGCGTGCGACGACACCGTCGAGATCCCGATGCCCTCGCACATGAACTCGCTCAACGTGGCCGCCGCCACCGCCGTGTTCCTCTACGAGGCGACCCGGCAGCGGGGGTGATGCTGGTGAGGTGGAAACGGCAGTGCTGACTTAAACGCGGAGGACGGACGCAGAGGGCGCAGAGTTGCGCAGAGAAAACATCTGACGGCCACCCGGGAGTCAGCGCCAGTGGTTTGTTCCCTCTCTGCGTTCCTCCGCGTCCTCTGCGTCTCCGCGTTAAGGTCAGGCTGTCCCTGCAAGGTAGTGATGTGCGCCCAATTCGACCGCGACGTGGCGCATAATGGTTGTGACGCAGCCGCCGACTACCCAGCATCGCGCCCATGTCCACCGCAACCGAACTCACGCTAGCCCCGGAACCAGCCGGGGCGGCTCGGGACCGATGGTGGATCGCCGCCGTGGTGATGCTGGGCGTGGGGCTGTCGCTCGGGGCGTTTCTCCGGGTCCGCCAGCGGGACGCGGCGCGCGCGGAACTTCAGCGCTCGCTCCAGACTCCGGCAGCGGAGACCGCGTCGCGGACGTGGGAGGCTTACGGTGCGCTGGCCAGCGGGCTTTTTCTCACGGCGGTCGGCGCGCTCTTCCTGCGCACGGTGCTTCGGCGGAAGGCCCATGTGGAGGCGGCCGTCGCAGCGCGCACGGCGGAGCTGACACGGGCCAACGCCCAGTTGTCCGCAGAAATCGCCGCGCGAGCCCGGGAGCAGCAGGCGCCCGCGGAGAGCGAGACGCGGTTCAGGGCGCTCTTTGAAAGTTCGCCCGACGCCGTCTTCGTGGACAGCGCCGCCGGAATCGTGCTCGATGCCAATCCCGCCGCCTGCCAGCTTCAGGGCATGACGCGCGCGGAGTTGCTCGGCCGGCACGTCACCGAGCTTGTGCCCCCGGCGCATCGCGCGGATGTCAGCCGCAACTTCGCCGAGCTGCTCGCCCACGACACTTCGATTCTGGAGAGTGAGAGCCTCACCAAGGACGGGCGCGTCATTCCCGTTGAGCTGGCCTTCCGCAGTATTGACTTCGAAGGGAAGGGCGCCGCCCTGATACACGTGCGTGACATCTCGGAGCGCCGCCGCAACCAGCAGGCGTTGGAGCGGCGCGACCGGATTCTGCGCGCCGTGGCACGCGCCGCGAGGACGCTTCTCCACGCGCCCGCCTGGCAGGCTGTCGCGCCCGAAGTGCTCGCCGAACTGGGCGAGGCCACCGGCACCAACGCCGTGTGCCTCTTCGGCAACGAGTCGCTCGACGGTGAACCGGCCTTCCGTCCGCATTGTCTCTGGCCGGCGGCGGCGGAACCGGCTCCCGACGGCGCGGTGAGTTACTGGGCCAGCGGTTGCGAGCGGTGGCGCGAGCTGCTCTCCGGCGGCGAAACCGTCCACGGACACGTGCGCGCATTGCCCGCCTCGGAGCGCCACATCCCCGGGCGCAAGGGCGTGAAGTCCATCGCGCTCACGCCCATCTTCGCGGGCGAGGCGTGGTGGGGCTTCCTCGCGCTCGGCCAAGCTGACCACGAGCGCGACTGTTCCGCCGCCGAGCTGGAGGCGTTGAAGGCCGCCGCCGAGGTTTTCGGCGCGGCCATCCAGCGCGCCGACGTGGAGCAGGAGCGCCAGCGGATGGAGCTGAAGTTGCAGGAGACGCAGCAGCTCGAGAGCCTGGGCGTGCTTGCAGGGGGCATCGCGCACGACTTCAATAATCTCCTCACCAGCATCCTGGGCAACGCAAGCCTCGCGCGCATGAACCTCCCGCCTCGTTCGCCCGTCGAGCATTCGCTCGAGCAAATTAAAAAGGCCTCCCTCCGCGCCGCCGACCTCTGCCGCCAGATGCTCGCCTACGCCGGCAAGGGCCGCTTCGTTGTCCAGCCCTTCGACCTCACCTTGCTCGTGCAGGACACCGCGCACCTCCTGCAAGTCTCCATCAGCAAGAAGGCCGTGCTGAAGTTCGATCTCGGCGCCGGCCTGCCGCCCGTCCTGGCCGACGCCTCGCAGCTCCGGCAGATCGTGATGAACCTCGTCATCAACGCCTCCGAGGCCATCGGCGACCGCAGCGGCGTCATCGCCCTCTCCACCGGCCTCGTGCGTGCGGACCGCCGCTATCTCGCGGACACGCACCTCGCGGGCAACCTGCCCGAGGGCGACTACGTGTTCCTCGAAGTCAGCGACACCGGCTGCGGCATGACCCCCGAGCTGCGCGCGCATCTTCGAGCCGTTCTTCACCACGAAGTTCACCGGGCGCGGCCTGGGCCTGGCCGCCGTGCTGGGCATCGTGCGCGGACATCGCGGCGCGCTGCGGGTTTACAGCGAGCCGGGCAAGGGCAGCAGCTTCAAGCTCCTCCTGCCCATCGCTCCCGGCACAGCCGTCGAGCTTGCCGCAACCAACCCGCTTGCCGACGGCTGGCGCGGCAGCGGCAGAATCCTGCTCGCGGAGGAAGAGGAAACCGTCCGCGCTGTCGTCGCGCGCGGGCTGGAAAACCTCGGCTTCACCGTCACGCCCGCCGCCGACGGGCGCGAGGCCTCGGTGATTTTCGAGGCGCAGCCCGACGCGTTCACGCTGGTGGTGATGGATCTCACGATGCCGCACCTCGACGGCGCGGAAGCCTTCGACCGGATGCGCCGCGTGCGTCCGGACTTGCGCGTGGTGCTGATGAGCGGCTTCAGCGAGCACGACGCGACCCCCACCTTCGCCGGCTTCCTGCAAAAGCCATTCGAGCTGGCCCACCTCCGCGACAAGATCAGGGCGGTGTTCGAAGAGCCGGAAACGTAATTTACCTGCGTCCGGACAAGCCTCACGCAGAGGACGGGAAAGCCGCAAAGGGGAATTGTTCGACCCGAACTCCGGAGCTGCCTGGCGTGTCGGGAGCGGTAGCGCAGGCTTGCAGCCTGCCCTTTCGCGGGTTTGCAACCCGCAGATGCCGCGCGCTTTTCTGGAAGTCGCTGATTGCAGAACATCCTGCCGACTGCAAGTCGGCGGAAACAGCAGACTCCAAGTCTGCGCTGCAGGGCCAGGCGTCGAGCTGCAGCAGTCGGGTTCGGGGCCTTTCCTTCGCGACCTTTGCGTGAGGGAAAACTTCTCAGCCGCTCCCAGATTTGAACTTCACGCCCGGCCCGTGCCGCGATTAGTCTCCACCCATCCGTATCCTCATCGCCGAAGACGATCTGGTTTCCCGCGAGCTTCTCCGCCATTCCCTCGCCGCGCTCGGGCACCGAGGCGGCCGACGGGCGCGCGGGCTGGGAAGCCTTTCAGAAATCCCCTGCCGAGGTGGTAATCACCGACTGGATGATGCCCGAGATGGACGGCCCCACGCTCTGCCGCCGCATCCGCGAGGTGAAGACGCGCCACTATGTCTATGTCGTCTTCCTGACCGTGGTGAATGGCAAGACTCGCTACCATGAAGCGATGGACGCGGGCGCGGACGACTTCCTGAACAAGCCCCTGGACCGCGAACAGCTCAAGGCCCGACTCCGCGTGGCGGAGCGAATCCTCGGGCTGCACCAGGAGATCTGCGAACTGCGCGGCGCGCTGCGCTTCTGCCCCGGCTGCAAAAGCTACTGCGACGACAAGGAGCAGTGGCAGCCGATTGAGAATCTCCTCGAACCCACCTTTAACACAGAGCTCCATCCCCGCATCTGCCCGGACTGCGAAAGCCGGCTCGCCCGTGCAGGTGCGGACTGACGCTGAGGCTCAGCGTGGTGTGGATTTAGCTGATCGCTCCACGCTGGCGCAGCATCGCTTCCATCGCCTTGTCCATGAGCAGATCGGCGAGCGGTTGAGTGGCTGCGTCGAGGGCGGTGTGCGCGGACTTCAGACGGTTTAAGTCACCGGTCTTCGTCGAGGGCTGCTCGGTGGCGAGCGCGGCGGCAAGCTCTTGAACTGCGGCTTCGACTTGGGCGCGATAGGCTGGCTCCAACTCGGCGGCGCATTCGGCAAGGCCAGCCTGCGCGGCGGCGAGGACTTCCTGGGCCTTGAGCTTCGCCTCGATCCAACGCCGCGCGGCCAAATCCTCGAACGCGTGCTCGACGGATTCCTCCACCATGCGCTGCACCTCGGTGTCAGCCACGTCCACGGCGGACTTCATCTCCACGACCTGCTGCGCGCCTGTCTTCAGATCGCGGGCAAGGACGTGTAGAATGCCATTCGCATCAATCTCGAACTGCACGCCCACGCGCGGCACCCCACGCGGCGCGCGCTCGAAGGCGACGGGGAATTTCCCGAGACTCCAGTTGTCGGCGGCGCGTTCGCGTTCGCCTTGGAGGACGTGGATGAGCATCTCGCGCTGGTGGTCCACGGCGGTGGTGAAGACCTCGCCAGCTTTGATGGGGATCGTGCTGTTGCGCGGGATGATGGCGTTCATCAAGCCGCCGAAAGTCTCGATGCCGAGCGAGAGCGGCGTGACGTCGAGAAGCAGCATGTTCTTGAAGCCGCCGCTGAGAATCTCGGCTTGGATCGCGGCACCGAGAGCAATGGCTTCGTCGGGGTTCTGCGAAGTGTTCAGCATCGGTCCGCTGGGCTCGTGATAACTCTCGCCGAGGCGAAGGCTGCCACGCTCCTCCTCGAACTCGGCGCAGCCGAACCACTCGCTGACGAGCCTGCGCACGAGCGGCATCCGTGTCTGGCCGCCGACGAGGATGACCTGATCCAGCTGCTTCGCTTCGAGCTTCGCGTCGCCGAGCGAGCGGAGGCAGTGCTGGCGCGTGCGCTCAATGATGTCGCGTGTGAGCCGCTCCAGTTCGTCACGGGTGAGCCTGTAGCTAAAGCTGAAGTCCGGCGTGAGGAAGGGGAGCGCGATTTGGACTTCGGTCTCCGTGGAGAGGCGGATCTTAGCGGCTTCGGCGGCTTCGCGGAGACGGGCAAGTGTTGCGTGTTGCGTGTTGCGTGTTGTGGCGTCCGTCCGCTCTTCGGCTGTCACGGAAAACGCAACGGGCAGCACGTTGCTCAAGTCCGGGCCACCGCCTGTCTTGATGCGTTGCGCGAGAAAGTCCACGAGGCGCGTGTCGAGGTCATCCCCGCCCAAGCGCGTGTTGCCGTTGGTGGCGAGGACTTGAAAGACGCCGGCGTTGAGTTCGAGGATCGAGAGGTCGAACGTGCCACCGCCGAGGTCATAGACGGCGATCTTGGAATGTTCCTTGAGCCGGTCGAGGCCGTAGGCCAGCGCGGCGGCG
>SXGQ01263014.1_pt1 | contig 34628 bp, 40 predicted proteins | sample 3178371 | NCBI WGS metagenome assembly SXGQ01 (sample SAMN11356859, study PRJNA531348) | freshwater metagenome | isolation source: freshwater sample F1-20 | place: China: Fuxian Lake, Yuxi | collected 2017-12-25 | reverse complement strand
TATTAATAAGTTAATCAACCAAGAAAGATAAAATTATGGGATTAGATATGTTTTTATCGGCAGCAAAGAATGTCTCAGACACTCAACAAAGTAAGTTGCTTAAAAGTGTTGGTTTGAGCCGTGAGGATTTGTGTGACGACAGACCTCATGTAGAAGTGAAGGTGACGGTAGCGTATTGGAGAAAAGCGAATGCGATTCATAGTTGGTTTGTTGAGAACTGCCAAGATGGAGAAGATAATTGTCAATCAAGCTACGTTGATCCTCTCCAACTCGGAGAATTGATGGAGGCATGTAAAGCAGTAGTGGGAGATAATAAAAAGGCTAAAACAATGCTGCCAACAAAAAACGGATTTTTCTTTGGTGGGACGGAGTATGATTCGTCTTATTTTGATGAGATTGCTAAGACAGCACTTACACTTGAGAAGATTTTAAACAATCCTTCGTTTAAAGAATGCTCGTTTGAGTATCGTGCAAGCTGGTAATTATTTCAAATTACTTGTTGACACTTTATAAAAAGTCTGTTATCTTATTACCACAATGAACACTGATATTGTAAGTCCAACAAGCACTAAAACATTTATTCACTTAGGACATGACATCTTACATGGTATTAAACCTACCTTTGAGTCGCAACATGGTAGAATTGGAGTCATTTTACCCTCAGCTAATTTTGACTTAAACAGTATCTGTGTATCTCCAGAGGCTGAAATGGAATCCGATGAACATTATCTCTTTGACGTAGCGGATTTTCTTCACAAGAATATGTCAGGATATAACTTCAGAATGTTGATTGAAGCGATGCAATCTAAGTAATTCCATGACCAAATCTAAAGCTAATAAACTTAAATCAGGTGACGTGGTAAGTTGGGATGATACTGATTACAGTCATTGTAACAGAAATTACACTATTAAGTCTATTTCCGTTAAGAATGATTTTATTTTACTTGAAGATTTTGACGGTGACGTTTTAGAGTGTTATGCCTCTGAATTGACTCAAGTTACATAATCCCGTCTAAGTTACTTAATAGAGTATTTAATTTAATTAAAAACCACCGTTTAATTATGGATACAATACCTTTGCAAAAAGCGGTAAGGATTTTAGATACGAGTTATGATACAGTATTATCTAATTTCCAGTGTAGTTTAATTATGGAAAAACAGTGCAATGATAAAGCACAGATTGAAGGTCCAAATCCTTCCTCTGGAATCTCTTATATGTACCCGTTTAAAAATCGTTCATTAGATATTTCTTCTAAAGTAGAAGTCTATCGCAATCTACATGATATCACCGGTAAAAATAAATACTCAATCCGCCAAAAAGGATTGGTTATAGGTCACGCTAACCTCATCTATATGAACGATGTAAACTTTGTGGTAAATCAAAAAGGTAGACAAAAAGTAATCAAAAATAAACAAAAAAATGTTCACGCATTCTTACGTGGCTTCATTACAACACATCGTTCTCCCATCTCAAAACGAATCACTTATAATCCTTATATTAATGATAGTTTCATAAATCACTCAGGTCAGTCTATAAAAACAGCTAATGCTGTAATCCTTAATCCAAACGGTGTCTGGATTTAAATTCTAATCCCGTCGAATTCCACGGATTTAAACCAGTTTTAAAATAAGTCCTTGTCATTTAAAATTAATCGTGGTATCCTTTTAACAGTTAAATAATAAAAATACATGAAACCCATAATCGGAAGTACAATCTGGACCAAAGTAAACGTAATTGAAGGTGAACATAGTTATCACGGCACTGATGTTATGGAATTAACATTTACTGACCAAAATAATCACGGAAATCATAAAATGGTTATTGATCTCAATGCTGCCAAAACTCTTGCAAATCAAATCCTTACATCAATATACGGCGGTATTAAATGAACGAATCACTCTTAATCTCTCGGTAACTAAAACACAACTTTTTAAAGACTGGATATCGGATACAAATAAATACGGTCTTATCAAATCAAAGTCTTAACATATTTTGTAATAATTTGTTGACGTTTTATAAAAAGTCTGTTATCTTATTATCACAATGAAACACTATATTACAGTAATTTATCCTGACGCACAATTTTTTACTTATATTATCGTCAGTAAGTCCAATATCAAGATATTATTGGAACGTGTATTTAAGGAATGGAATCATTGTAGTGGTCAGGAAAGTAACATGTTTTTGAATGCTAACGTAAGAAGTCTCAGTGTAAATGATGTGGTGATAATTGACGGTAAGACGTTTTTATGTCTGGAGGCTGGATGGAAAGAAATTTCTATGGAAGAATTTATATCAATTGAAAAATCAGTAATCCTTCATCCACAACGACATACAATGGGTGCGTGGTATTGCCTACAAGATGTAATGAATCAACGTTCTAAGAATCTTTCGTTCGCAGAATAATTACGAAAAATTAAAATAAGTTGTTGACGTTTTATAAAAAGTAGGTTATTCTATTAACACAATGAAAACTGCCTTTAATACTAAATCTGAAGTCGTTACCGCAGCATTAACCAAATTCCCAAAAGCACGTAAGATCGCTGTTGAGAATGTCTCTTCGTGGTATCGGGGAACTCATATTGATAACATGAACCTCTCCGCAGACATCGCCTCTTATAATTGGAATCCACAAACGGTCAACGCAATCAAATTCGTATATCGTCATAGCAAAAACTTATCTTAAGATTCGATATTTAACTTCACTATTCTATTAATCCTATCCAAATATGATCGACGTCACTCTTATTAAAGATAATTTATTTAATCCTTCCCAGAAAACCTAATCTTATGAAACTTATCCCTATCCTATTTCTTTCTTCTTTCCTCACTCTATCAGCCGACCAAATCAATATCTCTTGGACACATTCAGCTGACCAATACATCCTCACTTACGGTTCTCAATACCTCACTCAATCCATCACCGTCTCAACTAATAAATTTACTATCTTTAACCCAACCAAAAATAGAACCTACTTCTTCTCAGTCAAAACCCTCCACAATGACATCATTGGAAAACAAAGCAATACTACCTCCATCCACATCCCTTCTCCTACTTCTCATTCTCCTCGTCCAACCCCAAAAATCTCAGCGGTATACCTAAATTAATTATCTCTATATAAAATATGAAAAAATTACAAAAATCTTTCACCATGAACGCTGACAAAATGGGCAATAACCTCTTCACTCAAATCAAACGCGATAATAATGTCGCAATCTATCATCGCACCTCTCCTACTTCTAATTTCCAGTCCTTCGAAGTATTCACCATTAAAACTATAGAAAAAGGATCACCTCTCCCTAATGGTAAATTCGTAGAAGAAACCTACGAAAGCTATCCCGGACACGCAAGCTTCGGTAAAACCGCTTACGAATGCATCGACCTCTTCCACGCAGAAGAACGCTTCGACCAATTACTAATAAAGGTAAAATTACTCAACTCCGCAAAAGAAGAATCCAAACTCACAGGTATCCCCATTAAACGCGGACGACGACCTTCTGCTAACAAAATCTCTGTTCCCATCCCAACTGATGCTTTCACCATGAAATCCCTCATCCAACTAACTAACCTCTCCCAACCTTTCCTCTACCTCACCATTAAACAATGGATCGCTAATGGTAAAGTTAAAATCCTCGGCAATCTCAAAACTAACGGCCTAACCAGAGGCAGAGCACAAGTCCAATATAAATCCATCTAACTCATCAACTCCCAAAAATCCAAACGGTAATCCTCTCATTATTTATTTTTACCTCTTGTATTCTCCATCTCTTTCTATATACTTATCCCTTATGAAACCTATCATCAAAATTAGAAAATCCTGGGGTACCCTTAATCCTTCCACCCGCAAAATTAACTCCGCAAAAATCTACTCCAGAAAATCTAAATTCCAACTCAAACTCTCCCACTATCTCTAACCTCCCACATACTCCCTTTCCCTCTCACCCCATCCTCCCTACTCTCTATCCTCCTCATTACTATATCCCATAGTAGGAGGGGATACCCTTTTATTACCCAACTTGACATCCCCCCATACATATACCCCCCCACTGCTTAACATGGATAAAGGGGGGTCCCCTTTACCGGGCAAGCTTGTTTTACATAGAAGGCTATTTTTTTCTTGGGAATTTTTATATATACGGATGTTGCGGATATAGAGGGTATTGCGGATAGAAAATAAAAGTGGGATAAAGATAGAGGGTATTGCGGATAGAAAATAAAAGTGGGATAAAGAGTGGAGAAAATAAAAGAGTGAATTTGGTATATAGATTTTCTAAGAAAGGGAGTAGATTTTGAATTTCCTGGCGGGGAGATTTTTTCTTGGGGGAAATATATATATGAGGGATGAATAGAAAGAGTTATATATAATAAATCATAAAAGAATGAGGGATGAATAGAAAGAGTTATATATATAATAAATCATAAAAGAATGAGGGATGAATAGAAAGAGAATGAATAGAAAGAGAATGAATAAGATGCGAGGATTTACATTAATAGAGTTATTAGTGGTAATTGCGGTTATTGCGATAATGGTGGGGATGTTATTACCAGCATTAAGTAGAGTAAAGGGTAGAGGGATGCAAGTGCAGTGTTTAAATAATGCGAAGCAATTAGGGATATCGGATGAGTTATATAAGGGAGATTACAATGATAGTCATCCTGCGAGGAGTATAACTAATCAGTGGCCATTGGCAATGAAAGGATATTATAAGAATGTGAATGTATTGAAGTGTCCTGTGGATAGATTTACGAATAATGTAGTAGAGGAGGATGTGAGAAGAGAGGAAAGGAGTTATATAATAAATGGATTTAACGATTATTATTTTGAGAATTTCAGTGGGGAATGGGATATATTGGAGGAGCCATTGAGAGAGAATGAAATAAAATTAGTAAGTGAGACGGTGATATTTGGAGAGAAGACAGGTAGGTCTAGGCATTTTTACATGGATATATTTGAAGGGAAGGGGAATGATGTGACGGAGTTGGATTTCAAGAAGCATAATAATGGTGCGATATATACATTTGCGGATGGGCATGCAGGATATATGAAGTATCCGGAAGCATTTATACCTGAGAATAAGTGGGCGATAGTAGAGAGATATAGAACGAATTATAATTTATGATTAAGCTTAAAGATATATTGGAAGAGATTATAAGTGCATCGGATATAGTGTATCATGGGAGTGCGCAAGATTTTGATAATTTTAATGATAATCTTTAAGTAGAATATATTTATAAAATGAATATATTACCTAGAAATATCCCTATGAAAGACGTAGCAAAACAAATTATTAAGAATTTTATTAAAAAAACAGTTAATGAGACATGTGGTAAATGTTCTGGTGAAATTGAAAATGATAAGGTTCCCGCACATTTAAGTGAAGATTCTAATGAGGAAGATATTAAAGATTTGGAGATTCTTTTGGCAAATCCCGATCCAAGTAGAGCAAAAGATTACGGTAGTGTTGAGAAATACAAAGATATGTTAAAGTCAAAGATAGAGAAGTTAAAGAAAGGTATTAACGAGGATATGGTGTATGATGATGCGGTTACGAAACTTTTTCAGAAATCTATTCGAGAAGATAAATCAAACTTTATTAGTAAGAAAGAGTTATTAAAGATTATAAGAGAAGTTGTAGTATCTGAGATGTTTTCTAGTGTCGACATGTTTTCTAGAGTAGGGGCGATGACACTTGATAAATTCATTGAAAAAGAAACAGGTGAGGTTGTGAGTGAGGCGGATATGTTAGGCGCAACAACTAAAGTATTACCATCTGATGAATTGCAGAGTTATTTAGGGAGAACGGTTGCTGGAGAGAAGGAGAAATTAGATAAATACAAGATGCCGTATATCCATCGTGGTAATATTGAAATTAAGAATGAAAATGATCAAACATACGATTTAGCTAAGTTAAAAGCATCAATTAGTCATAGGCCCTCTAAAATTTTAAAACAGAATGAGAAGATAACCCATAGTGGTGGAGGTAGTACAATTTATTTTAATATTGGTCTTCCGGCATTAAAAGGATTGGCCGTGAATGAGAAGACCGGTGAGTTTGTAGTAGTGGATACCTGTCCTGGAGCAGGAGCGTGTAAGGTATACTGTTATGCTAAGAAGGGAGGATATGTCCAATGGAAGGCAAGTTCGATGTCTCAAACCAGACAATTGAATTTTTTATTAAACGATCCCTCTGGATATAAAGTTAAATTGGAGAGTGAAATTCGAGATGCGGTTGTTAAGTTTGGAGAAAAGGGAACGAAAGTGGTGGTTCGGTGGCATGATGCTGGGGATTTTTTTAGTTCTGATTATTTAGATTTAGCATATAGTGTTGCTAGGGATTTCCCTGATGTTGATTTTTATGCGTATACCAAGATAGCAGGTGTAGCGAGTGGAAGTAAGCCTGACAATTTTAAGATTAATTTTAGTTCAGGTGCTACACCGTCACAAGAAAAACAAATTGATTTACAGTCAACTAAGCATTCAATTGTTATACCCAAACAAATGTTTACGGATTACATTCTTAAAGATGATGATGGTAAATTGATTAAAGTTAATGGTAAGATGGCATTTAAGTCGGATGAAGCAATTGCGGAACTTAAAAATAAATTATCAATGAAATATGGTGTACCTAAAGATACTATTTTAACATATGATGAGATGTTAAAAGTTCCTGAGAACAAAATTGATGCGCCTAAATGGAATGTTATTGTTAAATCTGGTGATGGAGACGATAGTGCTAATCGTTCGGATGTGATTGGAACATGGTTATTAATCCATTAATAAGATGAGGAAATGTATGGTTATGGATCATTGATTTTATAATTTTTTATTAGTCATGATTGTTTGTAAATATGATTAAACTTAAAGATATATTAGTTGAGATTGATACAAAAAAATTTACAGTGTATCACGGCACAGGTAAGAATTTCAGACGATTTGATCTTAAAAAGACTACGCAGGGAATTATTTGGTTTACATCTGATAAAGATAAAATACTAAAAGGGGAAGTAGGTGCGGAGAGTAGTGGTAATATTCTAACGTGTGAAATTAGTATAAAGAATCCTGTTGGATGGGATGAATATGATAAATATTCATTAAGTGAATTGGAAGGTATGGGATATGATGGTGGGATATTATCTGACAATGGTGGGTTTGATTATTTTGTATTCGATCCTAAGCAAGTAAAAATATTAAAATCGGAAAAAGTTTTATCTGTTCTTGATGAAGGTGATGATTATAGAGGTGTTCATAAGTCTCCTGGTAAAGGGAATGGTGTTCCGTTGTATGATTTGACACAAATATATCCTGATGATATTTATTCATCATCCGCTGCTAGATATTACGGCGATATGGGTGGCGATGCAAATGACAAGGAGAGTATCCGTTTGATGCAATCTTATAAGGGCAAACCGAATACGAATGTGACGATTTACAGAGCGGTTCCTACTATTGATAAGGAGAAGGACAATCTTGAGATCAATATTGGAGATTGGGTAACTTTAAATAAAAACTATGCTATTCGTCATGGTGAATCTGCTTTACATGGGAAGTATAAAATAGTTAATAAAACTGTTCCAGTTAGAACATTATATACGGATGCCAATAGTGTTCATGAATATGGATATGATCCGAGTTAGACGTGTCATCATTATACGTTGACAAATAATTCTATTTGATGTATTATATTAAATTATCTTACACAAATGGAAATACTTTTAACTATACTACTTTTAGTTTTTGGAACATTGGTGTTTTATATTGTCATAACCATGACTATGGAATATTTTAAATAAGAAATGATATAGAGATATATATTTATTATTGATACCATCGACAGAATAACACTCAAACGATATGCTAACCATTCTTGGAAATCATAATAAGTTTTGTGACGGGATTTCTCGTCGGAATTTTCTTAAAGTAGGAACGCTTGGGATGGCTGGATTGACGTTGCCTCAACTTTATCGGGCGGAGGCTAGTTCTGGAGGAAAGTTAGGTCATAAAGCGGTGATCATGATTTTCTTACCTGGAGGTCCATCGCATCAGGATATTTTTGATCTCAAGCCTGATGCCCCCTCTGAAATTCGAGGTGAGTTTAAACCGATTTCAACAAATGTTTCTGGAATCCAAATATGCGAACATCTTCCTAAGATGGCAAAAATGATGGATAAAATGGCCATCATCCGTTCGATTGTGGGGGCGACAGGAGATCATTATGCATTTCAATGCCTCACAGGACGACCACATCAAAACCAACCTGCTGGTGGTTGGCCATCAATTGGTTCTGTTATTTCTAAAGTAGAAGGTCCTGTTAGTCCAGTGATTCCATCATTTGTGGGACTTTCGCCTAAGATGGGGCATATGCCTTGGGCGGATTCTGGCACGGCTGGATTTTTGGGTGTTGGTCATGCTCCGTTTAAACCTGATGGAGCTGGTAGAGCGGACATGGTGTTGAATGGTGTAACATTAGATCGACTTTCGGATCGAAAATCATTGTTACAAGGATTTGATAATTTTCGTAGGGATGTTGATTCAAGTGGAATCATGAGTGGCATGGATTCTTTTAATGAACAAGCATTTAATATGTTAACATCTAATCGATTGCTTGAGGCATTGGATATTGAGAAAGAAGATAAAAAAGTCCGTGATGCTTACGGTAAAGGTGATGCTAGGAATCGTGATGATGGTGGACCTAAGTTGATGGAGCAGTTTCTTGTTGCTCGACGACTTGTAGAAGCTGGATCTCGTTGTGTAACATTGGCATTTAGTAGATGGGATCACCACGGAGATAATTTTGGTGCGCTTCGTCAAGATTTACCATTATTGGATCAAGGTGTATCCGCATTGATTGAGGATCTCCATCAGAGAGGATTGGATAAGGATGTTTCTGTTGTGGTTTGGGGAGAATTTGGGAGAACTCCAACAATTAATAAAGATGGAGGTCGAGATCATTGGCCTAGAGTTTCATGTGCAATGGTTGCTGGAGGTGGTATGAAGTTGGGACAGGTGATTGGTTCTACAGATAGATTGGGTGGAGAAGCTATAGATCGTCCTGTTCAATTTGGAGAAGTTTTTGCAACATTATATCAAAATTTGGGATTGGATTTAACAAAACCATATCTTACTGATTTAACAGGACGTCCTCATTATCTCACAGACGGTCATCAAGCAATTCGTGAACTTGTTTGATTTATACAAATAATTGGTTGTGGTATTTGATGTCACACCATATGACATTAAATAATTCGAACTATTTATTTTTGTATAGAATGTTATTTTTACAATATGAATATTCAAACAAATAAACACACTTCATCAGGATTCACACTGATCGAACTTTTGGTAGTCATTGCGATCATCGCTATTCTTGCAGGAATGTTATTGCCTGCCCTTGCCAAAGCTAAGACGAAGGCTCAGGGGATTTTTTGCATGAACAACAATAAGCAATTGGTATTAGGCACTCAATTGTACACGATGGATAATCAAGAACGGATGCCCAATAATTTTACGATCCCCGACACGTTGGATGCGATCAACACTCGGAAATTCAACAACTGGGTGAATAACGTGATGACTTGGGGCACCACCGGAACCGAAGGAATAAGTGTCACCAATACGGACTGGGTCAGGAACGGCGTGCTTGGTCGGTATACCGCCGGTGCGGTTGGTATCTACCAGTGCCCGGCCGATAAGCGAGTGAGCCCAGCCCAAGCTAGGCTTGGATGGCGTATGCGTAATCGGAGCAACGCCATGAATGCATTAATTGGATTATCCGATAACTTGGCAGTATCCCTTGGTGGTAGAAGTTGGGCAATGGGTGGGGCTTACCGTCAATTTCTAAAAACCAGCGATTTCCCTACACCCGCAAATACTTGGCTTACACTTGATGAACATCCTGATTCAGTGAATGATGCATTTTTCATTAACGATGTGAACTCCACTTCATGGAGTGATGTTCCAGGTTCACTTCATAATGGAGCTTGTGGATTTTCCTTCGTGGATGGTCATGCCGAGATCAAGAAATGGCAGAGTTCGGCATCAAAATATCCTAGGATTGTGTTTGGTACAGTGGCTGTTAGGACCGACAACAGTCAGGCATGGAAGAACGATTGGAAGTGGTATAAAGACCGCACCCAATACATCCCTTATCGTTAATTCGGAAGTGTCGGATAAAAATAGTCAGTGATATTTTAAAAAGTAAGTACTATATATATTGTAGTATATCTAAACAATCCTATTTAAACAATGAATATTCAAACAAAGAAACAAACTTCATTTGGATTTACATTGATAGAGTTACTAGTAGTTATTGCGATCATTGCCATTCTCGCTGGTATGATGTTGCCTGCCTTAGGCAAAGCAAAGCAAAAAGCTCAGGGAATTCAGTGCATGAACAATCATCGTCAGTTGACGATGGCTTGGAGATTGTATGCAGAGGATAATAATGATCGTCTTGTATATTCAAGTCATTCTGGTGTAGCTACCGATCCAAATAATGCGTATGCATGGACTCAAACCGAACTAAATTTTAGTTCTGATCCTAAGAATTGGGATATAAATGCGGATATTACTCGTAGACCTCTTTGGCAATATAATAGGAGTCCTGGAATTTATCGTTGTCCAAGCGATCATAGTTATGTTTTGGTGAATGGTGATAGGAAGCCTCGTATTAGAACCATGTCCATGAATTTTTATCTAGGAGGTTTTGGAGGTGGCGGAGGTGGAGTTTCTTTTGCTGCGCCTTATCGACTATATTATAAATTATCGGAACTTGCCAATCAGGGGATTTCTCCAGGTCCATCTGATACGTGGGTTTTCCTAGATCAACGTGAAGATACTATTAATTGGGGAAATTTCATGACTCATATGGATGGATTTGATCCAAACAATCCATCGCTTTATAAATTTACTATGGATTTACCAGGTGCGTATCACAACCGAGCTTGTGGTTTTTCATATGCGGACGGTCATTCTGAAATCAAGAAGTGGACCGATCCTAGGACTACGCCACCTTTGAAATTACAGACTGCTGCGAGCACTGTGAATATGCCGTCACCACGTAATAAAGACATCGCATGGCTTCAACATAGAACGACTCGACCTAAGTGAGTGTGTCTTTCATGTCACGTCTTATTTTTTAAGAAAATTAAATATAATTATATTACATGAATATAATTTTTTTAAATAAATCCAAAGCCTTTACCCTCATCGAATTATTGGTGGTAATTGCTATTATTGCAATTCTTGCCGCTATGATGTTACCAGCTTTAAGTAAAGCTAAAACTAAAGCTCAAGGAATTCAGTGTATGAGCAACACTAAACAATTAGGATTGGCTGTTTTTTTATACGCGGGAGATGCGAACGATTGGTTTCCTCCTAATTTAAATGGTGGAACCAAAGATGTTAATTTAAGTTGGGCAGCTGGTTGGTTGGATTGGACAGCAGCAAATACCGACAATACCAACAAATTGTTTCTTAAAAAAGCAAAGATTGGATATTACGCTCAAAATGTAGATATTTTTCGATGTCCTGCCGATTCTCATCCTGTTAAACGAGCGGGTGGAAGCCAATTGAGAGTAAGAAGCTTAGCAATGAATGGGTTTATCGAGGGCGGTGCTTATGGGAAATTAAATAATTCAACATGGTATCCAACATACTTTAGTTACAATAAGTTTTCTGATGTGACAAAACCGAGTCCCAGTAATCTTTGGATGATGAATGATGAACATCCCGATAGCATCAATGATGGTTGGGAAATTATGAATGTTCAAGATCCAAATAACTGGGTCGATCTTCCTGCAAGTTATCATAACGGAGCGTGTGGATTTAATTTCGTAGACGGACACAGTGAAATAAAAAGATGGCTTGAACCGAGCACTAAAGTTAAAGTTAGATACGCTCAGTACAATGGGTTTTCAGCACCGAGAAGTCGTGACATAGCTTGGATTATAGAAAAATCTTCGGCTAAAAGATAATTATCTATTAAATCAAAAAGTCTCTCTGTAACGAAGAGGGACTTTTCTTTTTTTTTAAGATTCGGTAGCGTCCTTATCTACAAATTATTATATATGACTGAACTTGCCAGTGATTTTGTTACCACTCTTAGTCAACAACGTGATGATCTTCCCGTAGTGATCTCCCTTGTCAATTACAGACAATACCGTAGCACCCTTTAATACATCATTTTTTGATGATTTAAATACACTCAATGGATCTGAATTTAAAAACGTGAGTGCATCATCTACACTATTGAAAGTACGATTAGCACTCTCATCACGTTCGTTGGAGATACGTACATCAATTTTCGGAGCATCAACTGTAGAAACAAAGATCGATCCTCCACGATTATCTACACGAGCCCAAACAGAACTACTTCCGCCTTCGCTATCGTCAGTAAGATAGGATACTTTGATATCTCTGTAGAGTGGATTAGTTTTCATTGAGTCAGCAATTTCTTTGACGGCAATATTTACAGGATACAATGATTCTGATGGAGTTAGTCTTGCTTCGTTTAAGACTTCCTTGATTAGTTTTTTTAGATCCGTTTTGGTCATATGAATATAAATAGTAGAACAAAAATAAACCGTCTCATTTTTTAAATATATATATATATAGAAATATGATTATTGACTGGGCGATTTATTACTAACAAAACAAACATCTTCCCTACCACAAAATAATGGAGGGATATAATAAAGTATTATTGGAATTTAATCAGACATTACAACAGATAAATCAACAAAATCCGAGTGTTGGATCAGGTGGATCGGTAACGAGTGTAAGTGCAACATTGCCCGTTGTAATTACAGATAGTGCGACAGGTGGGTTATATAATTTCAGTGCGGATGGAACAGTTGTATCTGATGGAGGTTCTCCTGTTACGCACAGAGGATTTGTAGTAAGCAACACTCAAAATCCGACAACGCCTGCGAATTTGGCGTATCTTGATGTAGATGGTGGGCTTGGGGTATTTGAGTGTAATAATCAAGCAACACCTGGTTTTATTGTAGGAACTGTGTATGTTAGAGCATTTGCGACAAATGCGATTGGAACTGCATATGGTGTTCAATTAACTGTGACCGTGTATATATGTTTGGTTGAAGGCACGTTGGTAACTCTGATTGATGGAATTAAGCCAATTGAAGATATTGAGTATGACGATGATTTATTGGTATGGAATTTTGACGATGCGAAGTTTGACAGTGCGAAACCGCTTTATATAAAGAAACCACAAGTCACGGATCAGTATAATCTTCTTGAATTCAGTGATGGATCGCATTTGAAGACTATAGTTCAGCATCGTATTTTTAATAAGCAGGCGGGAAAATTTACGTATCCGATGACCGAAGATACGCCGATTGGCACAATTACATTTAATGTAAAAGGTGAAGAAACTGTTTTAATTAAGAAGAGTGTTGTAAAAGAAAACGTGAGATATTATAACGTAATTACAAATTATCATATGAATTTATTTGGTAATGGAATTCTAACATCTCTAAGTTATAACAATTTGTATCCAATTAAGGACATGAAATTTATTAAGGATAATCGGGATGAAATCCCTATGTCGGAATACGTCGGTATTTCTGAGAAATATTATTATGGGTTGCGGTTATCGGAACAAGTAGATATCCCTGTTGAAAATACAATAAAATATATTACAGTTAGAGAACCTATGCGGAAACCTGAATCGGAATCAACTATTTCGCACCATGATCAATCCACGTTCGTACAATGCTGATTTGATCCTTAGTTAGAGGGATTCCTTTTCCTTCAGGCGGCATAATTTCGTCGTCAATAGCGCCTGAGATGGCATGTACAAGAGAACTGTTTTCACTCTTGCCTACTGAAAGAGAATCACCATTCTCGCCGCCTTTTTTGACTGCTGCGAGGCTGTCCAACCGAAGTTTCCCTTTTTGTTTTTCTGCCCCATGGCATTTAAAACAAGCCTTCTCGAAAATTGGTTTGATGTCTTTATCGAAAGTGACATCTGTGCGAGGTGAGGCCGGAGGGACTTTTGACATATCCACGTCTGCAGCTCTGATCCCCACCAAGGTCAGTCCAGCGACAGCGAGACCCAACATGATTTGATTCTTCAACATACAATTCTTGTTCATAATCTTTGTCGGAAAGAAATCCAACTTTTAATTTAATTTACATCAACCACGTAATTTCGTCAATCATAAAAAAACTATATTTAAGTAAGTGTGAGTGATATATTATATGTAAAAATATTAATGACATTTAAACATTCATGTTACGGATACATCGATTATAGAGATGTTGATGAATACAATTGCAACATTTTTTTGGCTACCGACGAATTTGTAGGATATTGTAAATATTATAAACCGACATGTGAGCGTGCAGTGTATATTGAATATATTAATATAAAGGATTTATATAAACGTCGTGGATATGCTACTGAGATGGTGAGGGAGCTTATGAAAAAATATGATCTTAGATGGGATTATAAATTTACGGATGATGGGCATGCGTGGTATAACAATTTAGTTAAAACGGGGATTGTTCGATAGTTTTATAGTTAAATGTTATATTAAAACATATTTATATATATATGACAAAAAAAAATATTAAAAAATTAAATCAATCGCACCACGATGATGTTTTAGTCGATAGTATATTAAAAAATAACGTGGATAAAAAGAAGGTGGTTGAAAAGGTTATATGTAAAACTGACGATAAAAAAGATATGTCAGATGAGATCGTTCCTACTAAGATAGAAACACAAAAACTTCATATGGATAAGTGTTGTAATAAAAAAGACACTAATATTTTTTCGAAGATAAGAAATATGGTGAATAAATGGTTCGGCAATTAATTTGCGGAGTGTTTTATAATCAAATAGAAAGAGTAAACGCCCATTCATTATACGAATGGGCGTTTACATTAAAATAAGTGTGACGATTAATTTATTCTTGAGTTCGTTTTTGACGTTCTTTAATAGGTGTTGGTGGTGCATCTTTTCGTGGTCGAGATCCACCATCTGGTCGTCGTCCGAGACCTGCATCTCGCATGATCTTACGATCATCCGAAGTTATTTTCTTACGTTCCAATGGATCTAATTTTCCATCTTTATTGATATCGTATTTTGCAACGATCTTTGCATGTAACGATTTTTGTTCTTCTGACAACACAGGTCGACGATCACGTTGGGGACGTGCATCTTGTGATTGTACATTTATATTTAATAACATTACTGTTAATAACGTGAGTGTGTATTTGTTCATAAACTTTTAGTTAAATTGACACATTTAGATTGTGTCGTAGTTACTAATATATAGTATGGTTTTCCAATGGATTCAAATTTTTACTTTTTATATTTGACGTTGGCAGTTATCGTGGTAATATATTATATATGCAAAAAACTTACCCACAATTATATTGTAGAGATAATGTTAATCGAATTCGTGTTTGGTGGATGGAACAGAATGGAAATCAATATCGGACGGTTTCAGGCATTAAGGAAAGTTTAAATTTAATAAAAAGTGATTGGTCAACAGCGGATCCTAAGAATGTTGGTAAAATTAACGTTACTACTGGAGAGGAACAGGCTAAGATTGAAATTTTGGCGAAATATAAAAAGCAAAAGAAAACTGGATATTTTGATCACGAGACTGAAATTGATTCCACTCCTAGTTATGTTGAACCGATGTTGGCAAAAAAATATAATGAAATAGAATTTTCATTTCCTGTATATACTCAACCTAAATTGGACGGAATGCGTTGTATTGTTACTAAAGATGGGATGTGGAGTAGAACAGGAAAAGAAATTATTTCTGCGCCTCATATTTATGACGCATTAAAACCTTTGTTTTCTATCAATCCCAACTATATTTTTGACGGAGAATTATTTTGTAATAAATACAAAAACGATTTTAATACAATTATTAGTCTTTCAAAAAAGATTAAGCCTACAAAAGAAGATTTGGATTTGAGTAAATTACATCTCCAATATTGGATTTATGATGTCCCACATAGTAAAAAAATTTTTTCCGAACGGTTTGAAGATCTCAAAAATTTAATTCCAATTCATGAATCACTGGTTGTTGTTCCTACTCATATAGTAAATAATCAAGATGAGTTAAATGATAAATATTCAGAATATCTTTCAGATGGTCAAGAGGGACAAATGATTCGTACAAATGATATTTATGAAAATAAACGTAGCAAGTTTCTCTTGAAAAGAAAAGAATTTGTAGATGATGAATTCAAAATCGTTGATATTTCTGAGGGGAATGGAAATAGATCGGGAATGTTTGGTCGTGCGCATCTGATCACTTCCGACGGAATTGAATTTGAAGCAAATGCTCGTGGAAATGAACAATTTTATGAAGAGTTGTTGAAAAATAAAAAGAATTATATTGGTAAAATGGCAAACGTTCGTTATCAAAATCTAACTCCTGATGGAAAACCTAGATTTGGTGTTATTGTTGCAATTCGGGATCCAAATTATTAATGTTTTAATTTATAAAGACGAAATTATAATATATTTATTATTAAATATAAATTATGATTAAACTTAAAGATTTATTAAAATAGATTGAGGATGAAGAAGAATTTGATATTTCTAAATTAAACAGTGTCAACGAAATTACAAACAATATAAAAGATGAGATGGCTGTTGTTGCGCAAGAGCAATATGATAGTTGGCAACAAGATAAAGATGGCGAGGATGTTGAATTGGGTAGAGGAGGATTTACATGGAAGAAAATACCCGACGTTAAATTTGAGAGAAATGACATTGTTATATCAAGATTGAGTAGTGATCCGGAAGAATATAGAAATTATGTTGATGGTATATTGAGATATGCACTTTATTAAATTAAATTTAATTTTTATATGGTGTTTTTTAGTGATGTTTGTTCCCCAAACAAACGCACTTTCTGAAAATCCGACATCTTTGGATATACGGGGGACATTTTCAACAACAAATAATATTTTGAAAATGGTAGGCGGTGATGCATATCAACAGATTTTAGTTACTGCCACAATGGGTGACGGTCAATTAAAAGATTTTACAAGAAATGTAATATACAAAACAAATCCAGAAGGTATTATCAAAGTTTCAACAAATGGATTAGTAATTGGTTTAATAGATGGACAATCAATACTAACTGTTACGGAAAAATCAGGATTGACTGCACATATGATGATTCATGTTAAAGAATCGACGGTTATGAAATCAATTAATTTTCCGAATGATATAGTACCTATTTTTACAAAAGGCGGTTGTAACGGTGGAGGATGTCACGGTAAATCCGGAGGACAAAATGGTTTTAGACTTTCTTTATTAGGATTTGAGCCGATTGAAGATTACGAATATTTAGTTAAAGAATCAAGAGGACGACGACTTTTTCCTGCAGCACCTGATAGAAGTCTACTCCTTATGAAGGGAGCGGCAATTTTACCTCACGGTGGAGGTCAACGATTGAATGTTAATGATTCTGATTATCGTTTATTGTCACGTTGGATGTCTCAGGGGATGCCTTATGGGAAATCGGATGATCCAACTGTGGTTAAAATTCAAGTTTATCCCGAGGAACGAAGTCTGTATTTTGGAGCTGAACAACAATTGGTGGTGATGGCTAGATATTCTGATGGATCGAGTTTGGATGTTACCAAAAGTGCATTGTTTGAGTCGAATGATAAAAATCTTGCTAAAACAGATGTAAATGGATTAGTCACATTATTCGATCAACCAGGGGATGTTGCAGTGATGATTCGATATCAAAGCAAGGTTGCAGTGGCAAGATTTATTGTTCCGCTTGGAGCACCTGTAGATAATCTTCCGGTGTCACGTAATTTTATTGACGAAATTGTATTTAAAAAACTTAAGACTGTGGGAATGCCTCCGTCAGAAATTAGTGATGATGCTACTTTTTTCCGTAGGGTTACATTAGACATTGTAGGTCGGTTGCCTACACTTGAAGAGACGGATAAGTTTTTGACATCCAAGGATCCAAACCGTAGGAATCAATGGATTGAAACATTATTGTCAAGCAGTGATTATGCGGATTTCTTCGCCAATAAATGGAGTGCATTATTACGAAACAAACGGGGAATTCCAACACATACTAGGGGAACTTTTGCGTTTCATTCTTGGATTCGAGATAGCCTTCACGAGAACAAGCCATACGATCAATTTGTAAAACAGATAATTTCCGCATCAGGAGATTTAATAGAAAATCCTCCAGTAGCATGGTTTAGACAGGTTCGTAATTCTAATTCACAACTTGAAGATGTGGCGCAATTATTTTTAGGGCAGAGATTACAATGTGCTCAATGTCATCATCATCCTTATGAGAAATGGAGTCAAGATGACTATTTCAGTCTGGCGGCAGTTTTTAATCAAACAGTTCGTAGAGATGGATCACGGCCAGGAGAGGAAGTAATTTTTCATCAATCTGGATTTGCATCTGCAATAAATAAACGAACTAAACAAGTTGTGAAGCCTGCCGCACTAGGAACTAGATTAAATCAATTAACATCCGATGAAGATCCTAGGATTGATTTGGCCGATTGGATGTCTTCAAAAACAAATCCATTTTTTGCCAAGTCATTAGTTAATAGATATTGGAAGCATTTTTTTAGTCGTGGATTGGTTGATCCTGAAGATGATATGAGAGAGACCAATCCGCCATCAAATCCAGAATTGTTGGATGCCCTTGCTCAAAATTTTATATCATCTAAGTTTGATATGAAGCAATTAATTAGAACGATTACCCAATCTACAGTTTACCAACTGAGTTCGATTCCTAATAAGTATAATGTTGGAGACAAACAATATTTCTCTCGTTATTATGTTAAGCGTCATCAGGCTGAAGTTCTTTTTGATGTTGTCAACATTATGTTAAAATCAAATAGTAAATTTACTGGGATTCCAGAGGGCACAAGAGCAGTGCAATTGCCTGACAATAGTTTTAATTCGTCGTCATATTTCCTTTCAGTTTTTGGTCGTCCCGAGTCAAATAGTTCATGTGAGTGCGAACGGTCTCAGGAAGTTAGCTTAGCACAGTGTCTTCATCTTCTAAATTCAAAGGAAATTCAAGAACAATTAACATCCATTAATGGTCGACCTGCACTGATGGCGAATGATAATACGATGTCAGACGTATTGAAACTTCGTCAACTCTATATGATATCGTTTTCCCGTGAACCATCCACTAATGAAATTAATTTTGCACATTCATACCTTGAGAAAAAAGGAGAACAACAAAAAAAATCTGCTTACGAGGACATTATATGGGCAATGTTAAACACCAAAGAATTCCTCTTTAATCATTGAAGACAACTTATAGTTAAGTTGACGAATGTAATACTCAAAGTTATAATTTAAATATGAGTGAATTTTCCTCAAAATTTTTTGATTTTGATCCAGATGTAATAAACGTATCCGATAAAAATGTAAAATCTTTTATCGTAGATCAAGTTTCATTTAAAACGATTCGTAATTTTGTTGAAAAATGGCATTATTATAAAACTGTAAATGGATTACATTGTACTCTTTATTTTGGATTATTTGTTGACGGTAATTTAATTGGTGCAATGATGTATGGTAAATTAGCAATGCCTGGAGTATATAAAAAATATGTAGAATACGAAGATGAATTGATAGAATTACGCAGACTTTGTTGTATTGATGCCACTCCTAAAAACACAGAATCATATTTTGTAGGAAAAACTATAAAGTGGATTAAGAAAAATACTAAAATAAAAAAAATTATTAGTTATGCGGACCCACATTACGGTCATCAAGGAACGATTTATAAAGCATCCAATTTTAAATATTTAGGAATTACTTCTCCAGGAAGATATATTATTGATAAAGATGGAAACCGAAAACACGATAAGACAATTCGTAATAGTGATGTCATTGATGGTGTTAGAATATTTCGCAAACATGCAATTCAATTAAAAGAACAACTTGAAAAAGGTGAAGCCAAATACATAGTTACACCTGGAAAACATATTTACATGTATAATCTGTAGATATTATTTGATATCAATCCAAAGTGTATCGTCGTCGTTAAATCCTTCAATTATAATAACTTTTCCATTTTCAAGATGAATGTCGATTGCATTAAGATTATTTCCTTTAGTGTATATCGATTCGATCTTTGTCACTTTATTTGAGTTTAATAATTCTTTAATTATATTAACATTTACCTCTTTTGACTCTGTTATTTCATCTAACAATTTTTTAATTTTAATCATATATAATCTTTCCGTATTAATCAGTTTTTTTCTTAATTATTTTTTTGATCGAATTCCGAGATTCCATATTATATTCTACAGATGAAGATTTAGGTTTGGAATTGATATATTCTTTTTCTGCTTCTTCGATTACATTTTTAATAAAATCTGTTAAGACACCGCTTCAATTATTTCGTTGACTGTCTTCTACAACTGCTAATTTTTTCCACTTAGGCAATTCATTAAATTTTCGGTGATATACGGTTTTATAAAATGATGCAGTCATATAGTTTAAATATTGGTTAAGTGAGGTGGGTTAGTCGGGATGTACTATCACCGATACGTTCAGTATGCACATCTATTCGATCGAGCATGGAGAGGAACAGATTGTTCATCGGAGTCGATTTGGAGTATCGGATGTGGCGACCTGTGGAGATCGTGCCTCCTCCTTTTCCAGCCAATAGGACAGGGAGATCACTATGACGGTGTGAGTTACCATCCTCGATGCCACTTCCGTAAACAATCATGCAATTGTCGAGGAGGGAACCGGATCCTTCCTTTGTGTTCTTCAGTTTCTCGATGAAATAGGCAAACTGTTCCAAATGGAATCGGTTAATTTTCGCAATTTTGGCTTTCTTCTCGTCGTTGCCACCGTGGTGAGAAAGGTCGTGATGTCCTTCGGGAACACCGACAAAAGGATAACCTTTGTTGTCTCCGTCGTGTGATACAACAAAAGTTGAGATCCTTGTGGAATCGGTTTGAAACCCTAGAGCCATGAGATCATACATTAACCGAATGTGTTCGGGATAAGTGGATGGGATACCTGTTGGAGATGACATACCTACGTCAACATGTTCAAATTTACCAGTGCGATCAATGCGTTGTTCTAGTTCTCGAACGGCAGTCATGTATTCGTCGAGTTTGCGACGGTCGCCGGATCCTAATTTTTGTGAAAGAGATTTGGCGTCTTCGAGAACGAAATCTAGAATGCTTTTGCTACGTCGTTCACGTCGAATTCGCATTTCTAACGTTTCAGATTTATGTCCATTATTAAATAATCGATCGAATACTTGTTTTGGATCTATCTCCGGAGGAAGTGGAGTGGATGGAGATTTCCATGATATGTTATAAGAATACGCACAACTATAGCCGGAATCACAATTCCCGACTTGTTGTCCTGAATCACATCCGAGTTCTAATGAAGGCAATCGTGTTAGATTCCCAATTCGTTGTGCAGCGACTTGATCAACAGAAATTCCGGCGTGAATATCCGAACCACTTGTTTTTCGAGGTTGACATCCTGTTAGAAATGCAGCGGATGCACGGGCATGATCTCCCGCACCGTCTCCATTGGGAGAGGCTTTATCTTGACCAAGATTTGATAGAACGTTAATTTGATCCCTAACATTTTTAAGAGGTTGGAGGATCATAGGAAGTTCAAAATCTGTTCCTGTGGTGGTAGGAAGCCAATCTGCCATATTCATGCCATTAGGAACATATACAAATCCCATTCGTTTTGGTGATGTGATACCTTTTATTTCGGATGAAACGGAAGGCGTCATTGCATCTAGAAATGGTAATGCGATTGCGGTTCCAAGACCTCTAAGGAAGGTTCTACGAGGGAGTTGCCATGTGTTTGTCATATATTATTTTATTATTTATAAACCATTACACTCACTGAAATATATATATCAAGCCACGCATAGAAACTTTGAAATGGTTATAATAATCATTTTACATTTTTGATATTCGTTGTGAAACTAATATAAATTAGATTCACGTTAAATATACTAATAGTTATATGGTGTCGTATGGATGTTCCCAAGTCAAATCAAATATCTGCTGGAGTTTTGTTGTATAAAAAATCTCCGTTTCAAGTGTATTTGGCTCATATGGGCGGACCGTATTTTTCATCAAAGGATATTGGATCATGGTCAATACCAAAAGGTTCAGTAGAATCAGGTGAAAGTTTATTGGATGCGGCTAAAAGAGAATTTCAAGAAGAAACTGGATATTCACCTAAAGGACCGTTTCAAGAATTGGGTTCTATAAAAGTAAAAAGTGGAAAATCTATATTTATATGGTCGTGTATAGTTCCACAAGATACCACTATTAATTTTCGTTCAAACACATTTCAAATGGAATGGCCAAAAGGATCTGGTAAAATGCAATCATTTCCTGAAATGGACAAAGGTATGTGGTATGATCTTGATACTGCGTATAATAAAATTATTCCGTCGCAACGGGAATTTTTGATGCGATTATCAACAAATGTAAGATCGAATTTGAATGAATGGTTAGATGAATTAATGAAGGATATTATATATAATGACGGTATATTACCACGAAAATTAAAATAAAATATGGATACCACAAGAAGAACTTTTTTAAAGTCAGGTTTACTTACAAGTACAATCGGATTAAATTTAAATGCTGCGTATAAACAACCTATCAATGATCCTACATGTGGCATTGCAATCGGTGGAAAGAGATTTAAATTTAATAATGAACCACAAAGAATCCGTAAAAGTTTTTATGATTTAACGGACGATGAAGTTAAGAATTTATGTCGTGCGGTTGGTTATATGCGTAGAAATATTCCTTTGAATAGTACTTTGCAATGGGAAAATTATGCCAAATTACATGCATATCATTGTACGAATGCCGGAGTTTCTATGATACAGGTTCATTGGAGTTGGCATTTTCTACCATGGCATCGTGGGTATATTTATTTCTTAGAAAGAATTCTGGATAATATATTGAAAACTAATTTTGGATGGAAAGGTATTAGTCTTGCATATCCATATTGGGATTGGATAGATCATCAAGAAATGCCTAATACAAAACTTCGTAAGGAATCAGGTTTATCAAGTCCGTTATTTGGATATGATTTGACTCAAGAGGATATGGTTAGTTCGGATAATCTAGACTTTGACAATTTAGCGTTATATGACGGAAATAGAAAACCTTCTATTGAACATCCAACAATGGATCCAAGTAATGAAGTAAGTAAAGATTCCAAAAAGCACATTGAAGAATCAAAGTGGTATATGAGTCATGATTATATTAATGCTATTTTGCAAGCACCGTTTGAATTATTTGGAGGGAGATATGTGACAGATAGAAATACAGGTCAAGGATTATTAGAACAGGGTCCACATAATGACGGACACGATTGGGTAGGAACTCGATATGGAAGTAACAGAAATATGGGAACCTTGAGATATGCAGCAAACGATCCTATATTCTTTATGCATCATGCAAATCTTGATCGGATTTGGTCGTTGTATAAAAATGAGCAACCGAATCCTAATGGACCGTGGGGACAACAAGAATACACATACACTGATATTGATGGAAGTCCAATTACCGTGACAGTCAAAGATATTGTCATGAATATGAACAATGTAACGTATCAACCTCCGTCGGATGGGATATCTAAATTGGATCCATATATAGATACAAACTTACCAAAATCAGTGACAATACCAGTTAATGGAGAATTAACAAAAAATGAACTTGTATTGAATATTCCAGATAATGAACAATTAAAATCGTTGTTAAATGAAAAACCAAAGTTGTCAGTATTTACGGTTGAGACAGGACCGATTTCATATTCAGATAAGTTCAATATAAGTATATATGTAAATGATAATATTTATATTGGCCGCGTTAATATATTAGATGGACGACAGCCCGATACCAATTTAAATATACGTCATGAATTTCCAATTACAATTGGGATGGGGAAAAAATCACTTACAGATGATTTGAATACATCTTTATCCGGATATCCAAAATCAGTTAAGTTGATATTAAGTAATATTAAAGATAAAAATTTTAAACTTAATATTACATCTTTGAAATTCACCGTGATTAAATAATATTTGTGTCTTTATATTATTTGGAAATATCATTTATATCCATATATCAGTCAACAACTTTTGTTATTATACAGACATATTAAGGGAGGGCATCGAAAAATAAATATATGTTTTTTTAAAAAAATACACTAATTATCAATATCCATATAATAACTTGAAGTCTTTTTCGTCTTGGGTTATTGTGGTTAGAGTTCTACACAGTGTAGGATTTTAAAATAATAAAAGATTAAAAAAGGATAAAAATGAATAAAGTATTAACGAGTGCATTAATTGGTTTGGTATCATTGTTGACTGTAGCTAGGGCGGATTCTATGGAATCGTTGCTTCCAACTGAGAAGCCAAGTGTAACATTTGAGACTGCATATCAATCGTCATATGATGTGGCGGGTCTACAATTGAGTTCAGGTGCAGCTTATGGAAGTGTTGCATTGTCAACTCCATTTAAATATATGGATCTTAATTTATCTGCTCAGACCGCAGGCGAAAGGTTTAATGCGTTTCAAGCAGGCTTGGATAAAACGTTGAATTTGGCGGATTGGCTATCGGTTAATGCTGCCGTAGGAACCGGATATTATATTGTCGATGGACAAAACCGTAATACATTGAATGCAACTCTGACCCTTGAAAAGTTGGGTGTTGTGAATAAACTTTTCACTCCATATGTAGGATACACATATGATGTCACGGGATTGAATCTCGGGAGTCCAACGTTGGCGGATTTTACTAATCAAGGCATTACGGTTGGTGCAAAACGATCATTTAATATTGGTATGGGAAGCGGAGCGGATTTAGCCCTTACTCCATATGCGGAATTCACCCATTTTGAAAATTATGAATCATTTAAGGCGGGTGGCAGACTCGCAATTGTTCTTGGAAACAAGTTGTCTCCATTTGTTGGAGTCAATTATATTGATAATAATGTCACCCTTGGACAACCATATTCATATGACGGAAAAACGCAATATACAGTTGGTCTCTCTTTGACCTTCTAAACTTAATTATAAATCATCAAATCCGTTGGATAATAACCAACGGATTTTTTATTTTATGTGATCAAAAGTCTTGTAAATAATATTTGACACTTTTAATACTAATGATATATTTATGTGTATTGATATGAATTCTGCAATCGATATAAAAAAACAAATTGAGAATTTAGAAAACACATTAACAAGATTACGAAACGAATTGGATAAAAAGGATGATAGTCCAATAGAATCATCTCAAATTAGAAAAGAAATTGAGGATTCAATTAAATATCTGAATGTGTTAAAAGATAAATTTGTTCTCGATCCTAAATCAGAAAAATCTAAAAAATTTTTTGATGATTTACGAAAGTCAATAACAGAGGATTCTAAGTATAAAAAATTTTTTGATCTTTGATAATTTACGGGCATGTACTGGTTTCGATTCAGAAATAAGTTTATGTCAGGCATGTGGAGGATGATAGTTGGCCTCTTTAAACGTCTATCAAAACATTAACTGATGAAGATAATGTAATAAGCTATGATTTCGTTTCTCGTGATGCGAATGTAGCTCTTGCCGCTTAATATTAGGGGCACATCTATTATTATGATGTCTAATAATAATAATAGATGATTATTATTGGACTAAATTAACAATTTGATTTGTGTTGTTAATGGATTATATAAATAAATCTTTAGAACAATATTTTTTTGTTGATTTATATCATTGTTTTTAAGAATCTTAAATCAAATAAACATGTAGTCTGGTGTAAAATTATTATTGAAGACGCGGGTTCGACTCCCGCCATGTCCAGAGCATAGATGGATGACACCTTCACGTTGGTTATGTTTGAGTAATGCTAAGATCATCCAATAAACGATATAGTTAATATAATTTTATGACAAAAATAGAAGCTGAACAAAAGGTTTATGAGTTGACGGAACAACTCTTATTTGTAAAAAGAGATTTCAAGGATGTCGCGGCGGGATATAAAGAAAAAATTAAAGATTTGGAAAATGAAATTAAAGCCGTTGTAGAAGAAACCAATACAACTCCTAAAACATCATAAATTGACATTTGTATATAGTTAAACTACTATAGTTTGTATACGAAAGAATTTCTGAATTAATATCGTATAATTTCAATTTGTGACCGGTTATCACAAGTCGTCATATATAAAAACCAATAAATAAAATCATTAACATATAAAAATAAATATGTCTGATAAAATCATTAAGAATGTTACTAAAAATACCGAATCCAATGTAGATATAAAACGGTATGTTGTCACACGAAGTGGATTACGTGTGAGTGAATTGGATCATCAAACAAAAGAAGATGCTCAGATTGAATATAATCATTGGAAGGGAATTGTTGCCCGATGGCCAGATGGATCTAAGGTTAAAATTGTTGAATTGGAAAACTCATAATTTATGAACAAAGTATATGGTCTTAGAGAAAAAATTAAGCACGCAACATCATCCGAGGAAATTGATGTATTGTTAAAGTCAGGAAAAACGTTTAAAAATGCATCGGAAGAAACCAAACGAGCATGGAAATCAACTGCAAAATTTAGAATTCAACAATTGATGAGTCCTAAATTAACACAAGTTGTTGATACTGTAGATACAAAGAAAATATCTAAGAAAAAGTAATAATATCTTTCTGATGGGTCATGTTCAGATGCCGCTAAAATTATTTAGCGGCATTCTTATTTGCGTATCCTATTTATATCTGTATGCCCAAAAAAGCATCCAAATATAAAATTTACGTGTTGCCGTCCAATTTCGATGAAATGGAAAGATTTATAGATTCCCATAGAATTGAAATGACTGAACAAGTTGTTTCTTCAATTGAACATGCATTAGATAAAAATTTAAGCTTCGTTGAAGTTTTTTCATTTAAAAATTCTGACTTTATAATAACAATCCCACTGAAAAGTTTTAAAGAAAATCTTAAAAACGTATTTGATTATTATATTGATAGTGAAAATTATGAGCTATGTAATCGTGTAAAAACAATAGAAACACAATTAGAAAATATTCTTAAATAACACCCTCATGAAAAAAGATAAAAACCCAAAAACTGAAAATCAAACAACAATCGATGCAAGTCCAAAAATACCACAAAGATCAAAAATAAAATATGAGTTAAATATAATTGAAAGAGAACTTACAAATAAACAAAAAGAATTTTTAAATATTGCGTTAGATAAAAATACAAAAATGATTTTTGTAAGCGGACCGGCAGGAACAGCTAAAACTTACAGTGCAATTTTAGCGGGATTACATTTACTTAACAATAAACGTGTCAGTGACTTATTATACTTAAGAAGCGCAGTAGAGAGTTCTGAAAATAAACTGGGATTTTTGCCTGGGGAAGCAAAAGAGAAAATGTCACCTTATATACAACCCCTCCTAGAAAAACTAACCGAATTGTTGCCTAAGAACAATATAGACATGTTAGAAAAAGAAGAACGTATTGACAGTATTCCTATTGGATTTTTAAGGGGATTAAACTGGAATGCTAAGGTAATTGTCGCGGATGAGTCACAAAATATGACTCAAAAAGAATTAATTACACTTATAACCAGAACCGGAGAATTTAGTAGAGTATTTATATTAGGAGATCCAGATCAAAGTGACATTAACGGTAAAAGTGGATTTTTAAAGATAATGAATCTATTTGATGATCAAGAGAGTAAAGAAAACGGTATCCATATATTTAAATTTACAGAAGATGACGTTGTAAGAAGCGGATTAGTCGCCTATATCATTAAAAAAATAAAAAAGTTAACATAATGTATATTTATATATACATTCTATGGGAATAAAGACGATATCAGACTTAAATTTACTCACTAAGACTACTCTTTCAGAGAAGGATTTGGTCCTTATTACAGATATAAGCGCAAAAGAAACAAAAAACATCGAAGTCTCTGAATATCAAGACTATACAATTTCAAAATTAGATTATCTACATACAGGTTCCTTTACAGGAAGTTTTTTTGGACATTTGAAGGGAAACTCTGACGTATCTTTGGTTTCTACGTTTTCAAATCTTTCAGATTCATCCTCGAAATTATTATTTACAGGTGAAAACAATGGAACGGCATCATATTCCATTAATTCGGATGTAGGAAGATCTTCGATTACGTCATCGTTTTCAGTCTCAACATCCTATGCTAAATCCTCGTCATTTAGTCTTACATCATCAATTGCATTATCTACTTCCTCAAGACATTCATTGACATCTAATTTTTCGTCACAATCCCTAATATCGGACTTTTCTATTTCAGCATCATATTTAAATTATTATGGACAAAATAACGGAACATCACATTCTTCAAGTATATCGGAACGATCTAATTATTCTGTATCGACAGATAATTTAAAATCACAATTATTTAGTGATGTTGCGATTTCAAAAGTTTTATTTGAGCGTGCGCACACGTCCGATTATTCATTTAGTTCCAAACACACAGATTTAGCATATACATCATCAAAAAGCGAATATTCAGACGTTGCAGAACGATCTATTGAGAGAATATTTTCAGCGGTTCAATTCCAAATCACTTATGTTGATGATAAAATTACTGTGACTCCAACTTCTTGGAAAAATATAAAAAATATTTCCGCAGGTGAATTTGGGAGATATTATGTAGACTTTTTTGTTACATATAAAGAACAACCGAAATATAATTTATCTGAAGAAAATTTTGCAGAGTTTATAAATCTAGTAACAGTTGGATCCTTTCAATTAACGAATACCGTAAATTCATCAGTTACTGATTTACCTTTAGGATCAAAAAATAATGTTCCTGTTTGGTGGGCGTCTGTTTTTCCGTGTGGCAGATCGGGATACATCTTAAGATTTACCCATTATACAAGTTATAAAATGGAAAAAAAAGCAGGGTGGCTACGGATAGCATTTAATGCTGGCTTGGCCATTCTTGGGACGTTTTTGACATTTACAACCGGAAATCTTCTGTTTGTAAAATTTACCCAAGCGGGAATAGCAGCAGCTGCCGCGGCGGCAGCTGCTGGAACGGTTGCGGGTGTAAGTCTTGCAACTATGGCAATATGGGGAGGTGTTGCTGGACTTATGACTGCTATTTTGACTTATATTTTTGGAAAGGATTCTGATGTTACTAACAATGGTCCATTATATCAAAAAAATTATTTAGACGGATGTTATGCTTCTGCACAAAGTTTTTGTAATACGAGTAATTTTACGGATCTTGGTCCTGTATATCCAATATCACAATTTACAAATAGACCTATAATTTCATCGTCTAATGCCAACTATATACATATTTCTGGAGATGTAGAGGATTTTCCTGCGGAGGATTATTATTTTGATCCTTCAGGTAAATATGTTGAAGACGGTAAATTCACAAGAGAGGTTTCTTTTAATAATGTAAAATCTATCGCACATTATAGTGGAAGCAATTATAGTTTAATGTTGGCATCTGTTGTTGATACCACCGTGAAACCTAACATAGAATACAATCAAATAGTTAATATAACTGGTAATGAAGGAGTTCGAGTTTTAGCAAAATCAAGTCATTATCCTAGAACAGGGTCAGGTTTAATGGATGTAGTTACAGATCTTAAAAAAATAAAATTCAATAATACGTCATTGGATTATTTTGGTATAACAAAGAATAAATTGTTATTTACATCCTCCTTATATGTTAGTAATTATACGGGAGAAATTACTGACTTTGGTACGCAACAAGATATAATTGATGGGAGGGCGAATCAAGCCGGAACTTTAAATACATATACACCATTATGGAAGACGTATCAACCCCCAGGCGTCAATCAACTCTGTTCCGCTGACGGATTAACTGCGGATAAATATATTCTTATTACTAATAAACCTTATAGTTTAGTGCCAACGGCCGCTGAAAATCCGCCTATATATATAGTGACAAATGTTAAAAATCAAGCATCGGAGCTTGTAAGTGGTTCACGTGGAATTATAAATGTCACGGAGATGAAGGTCGGATTCAAAGATGAAAAGGGGAATTATGTTGCGGGAGAATTTACGGAAGTAAAGTTTAATACAACTACATTAACCGATGTTGCGAAGATAAATGAAAAGGAAGCTATAGTAGTAGGAAGCAATGGAGTAGTTTTATATGGAATTGATAATGTATGGCATAGAGTAGATTATTTAACATCGACCGCATCATCCAGTGTAGAATTGCAACAACAATCTATATTTTATATAAATAATTTATATAGTGTAAAAGTTAAAACATTTTCGTCTGGATTCCAAGGTAATTTATATGAATCGTATGTAATAATAGCAGGATCGTGTCTTGCACAGTGGGCGGAAGGCAAATCTTCAACTGAACCAGCGGTGTTATATTGTATAATTCCAACGGAGTTGAGTGATAGACCGAATGCAAATAAATGGAACTGGACTCCCGTACGTATAGGAACTACTCCGGAAGATGATGCGAAGGATAATTATATTACAGGAGATTTTGGTCAATTTAACGATATTTTTACAGAAAATGATACTACTGTTGTATCGGGGAAATGTAGTATAGTTGGAAAATCATATTATAATTTTTCTTTAGTTGAGTCGATTCCTCCTGTATCGGAGGGAGATCGAGATCCCGTAGTTAATATAAATGCAGTTTCAAAAATTAGAGATAATACATTTTTAATGGGCGGACCAAATTATTTGAAAACGTATAATCTTACAAAATTACAATAATTTATGGGATTATTAAATTTAAAAAAATTAACAAAAAATGATATTGATGATATAGATTTGATATTCGTTCAGGATATGAATGAATCTGAGACGAAAACATTATTATCATTGGATTTATTTAATAATATAATATCATCTACAAATTTAGATGTAAGATTGAAAACAGGAAGTTTTGATGGACAGTTTGTGGGAAATCACATTGGATCTTCAACCAATTGTACGTCTTCAATTTTATCTTTATATTCACACGATTCTAATTTTTTAAATTATCCAAATATTTCAACCTCGTCATATTCTTTACAAACCGATGTATCATTTAATTCAATTACATCTAGTAATTCGTTATCATCATCATATTCATCTCAATCATATTACAGTGATACATCATCATATGTTAATACATTAATTTATGCAACATCTAGTAATAGTCTGACTTCTTCAATTTCTAAAGTTTCTAAATATTCAGACTCATCTGACTTCTTAATATATGATGATTTAATCAATACCGAGGTATATAAATCGATAATATCCGACTATTCTCTTACATCCTCACTTGGTTATGAAATTATTTCTAATGCAACTATTCCAATAAAAACAACCTCTGATTATGAAAATGATCCCGCATTAATAAAATCATTTGAAATAAATGATTCTAAGGCATATAGATCAGTGTCATCATCTTTATCAGATCATTCTCAAACGTCCGACTATATAGATTTTGTTCCCCATTCTAAATTTTCTTCTTATGCGGCGAACAACGATAATACGGTATTTGCGTATGTAAATTTCGACGTTATTCTTAGTGATGCCGTGTTTGATTTGGAGGGAGGTAAGATCGTTGCTCCTATTTATACGTTTGTAATAAATCAATATAAGAATATTGCAGAACCCGGAATAGGACTTGGGTATAATGGTAGCAATATCATTACATTTACAGGATCATATTTTAGTCCTCCCAGTGATCCTGATTCTCGTAATAAAGTCCCAGCGGTAGTTGGAGAGATATGTTTGTCTAGATTTCCAGTATATTCTCCAACGTCATATTTTTTCCGATCGTATGCATTCCCAATAGGTAAAGATAAATTTGGGATTTCTCTACGAGTTGGAAGAGTAACAGAAGACGGAGATTCGTCGGGTGCCCAGAGGGGAATGATGGACGGTGCAAACGTTTCAATTATAGTATGCGCAAATACAATAGGAAAATCTATTCCTGAGATGATTCCGTCTGTTGAAACGTTTGATGAAGCAAGTTTAATGGAGGCGTGTACAAAACTACGATAATGTATGTCATATCAAATTACAAATTTAAAAAGATTATTTCCATCATCAATGTTCGGTGAAGATCGTATTATAATTACAGACATTACAAATAGTATTAATCTTACAGAGACGAAGACTATTAATCTAGAAAACTTCACCAATTATTTAATCACATCATCTAACATAGAAAATACTTTTAAAACAGGATCATATTTAGGAAATTTTTATGGAGTTTTTACAGGTGCATCAGATTCATCATCGTTATCAATCACAAGTAGCAATTCATTGTCTACAAATAATTTAATTTCATCGTCACAAAATGGAACATCTTCATATTCGATAAATTCATTTTCATGTAGTAAAGTTGATTATTCATCATTTTCAATATCATCATCATTTTCAGACAGGTCCAGATCATCAGATACATCATCATATGTCTTTTATAACTCGATTACAGACATCTCAAATACATCTAATGAATCGATCATTGCGGAGTCTTCTAGTTTATCTAAAAAAACAAAATTTGTGAATGTACATTCTGATAGTGGAATTGTATTTCATTCTAAATTTAGTAATAAAAGCATTATTTCAGATTTTGCCGAGAGATTGCGTGATACTAACACAACTATCGTACAAAATTCTTATATAAGTGATAATTCAGATCATTCCACCAAATCGTCTTTATCAAATGAAGCTCTTTATTCTTATACCACATTTAATTCCAAAGTAATTTTGATAGAAAATTATGATGTTTTTGCATATTGTTCATTTAAGTTAGACAGTTCTTTAAATATTATACCTTTGACGTGGAATAATGTTTCAAGAATTGAATTTATAAAAAAATCAAGCGATCATGGTGGATCTAGATTTTTAATTAAATATAATAAAGCTGTTCCTGAAACTAAAACTGTGTTAGTTAAAGCAGATTGTGCTCCGATGAGTTCAAATTTGCCAGATGCGTATATAAATTGGCAACACAATTTAGATTTAATTGGAACAGGAGTAAGTCAACGTATAAATGTAACGTGTTGGGGAACATCGTGTTCCAATTCAAGTGGGATTATAAATGTACACGGTATTAAATATGGAACGACGAAATGGTCAGGTGGAGCATGGAAAAAGAAAAGATATTTAAAATGTGATTTAGCAAATCCTGTTGACTCCTATCTTGTGCAAAATTGCATATTTTCATTTATAGCATTTGCGATACCTGCGAATATCAGCGGATCGTCAGATGAGGCACCGCCGACAACAATATCCGTCAAATGTTAATTATTTTAAATTAATTTCAATATATATAATAGTATGCCAAAAATAAGTGATTTACCATCATATCCTGGACAGTTGATTAGTAATGATTTTTTTCCCATTGTCCAAAGTAGTTCAATGGACACATTTAGAACCTCGGTCTCGGATGTGATTCAGGCTACATCCACAGGTAGTTTTACAGGTTCTTTTAAAGGCAATTTGGTTGGAAATGTATCAGGATCCATATATGGTAATTTAACAGGAGTGTCTTCAACTTCTTCGATATCGGCAACAGCCCAATCTTTATTATACCCCAATAATTCTACATCATCTTATGCTATCTTAGCTGCAACGACGTTGACGTCGAATACATCTTCGGTGGCACAATCATTACAATACCCCAACAATTCAACTGCGTCATATGCAATCGTTTCCATATTTAGTAATACCGCAAGTTTCTCTCTATCATCTTTATATTCCGTGTCCAGTAGTTATGTAGATGTGGCGATATTTTCCCACACATCATCTTATACATTATTTGCAATTGCGGCATTAAGTTCGGCATATTCTCCATCGTCAAGTGTTTCAGTGTCATCATCTCACGCAAGACAATCTGATAATTCTAATTTTTCTACAACATCATCTTTTTCAGAGATGTCAAGTTATTCCGTATCTGGATCTTTTTCAAATACTTCAAGTTATTCGACGACTTCTAGTTATTCATTAACTTCATATAGTTCGAGTTATAATATATCATCATCACATGCATTGACGTCCGATTATTCAATCAATTCAATAAATTCATTGTATTCAAATACAAGTAGTATTTCTACTTATTCAAATGTATCTATCTCGTCTTCCTATTCATCGACGTCAAGTATTTTGAGTTTTACTCCTACTAGAAGAGTTGAATTTTCTTTGCCTGGAAGACATTATTTTAGATTTAAGAATAATTTGCAGAATGCATATAGTCCGTCCCCAACCACATCTTCGTTACAATTAAGAGTTACAGCAATTGGAGCTGGCGGCGGTGGTGGTGGAGGAACCTCACTTGGAAGTGCAGTTGGTGGATCTGGAGGAGGAGGAGGCGCATATGTTCAGTCTTATTATACGTTACCAACGGCTTCTTCAGACGTCTTAACTATCTATGTTGGTCGTGGTGGTGTGGGTGGAACAGGCTCTCTTGGAACGCCTTCAGTATTTGGAAGTGGGGGTCTTAACGGAGAAGATTCTTATATATATTTAACGTCAAGCACATTAATTGTATTGGCCGATGGCGGATACGGAGCGGAGGGCGGTGTAACAACTCCAAACAGTGGT
>SXGQ01155032.1_pt1 | contig 34636 bp, 38 predicted proteins | sample 3178371 | NCBI WGS metagenome assembly SXGQ01 (sample SAMN11356859, study PRJNA531348) | freshwater metagenome | isolation source: freshwater sample F1-20 | place: China: Fuxian Lake, Yuxi | collected 2017-12-25 | reverse complement strand
GATTGAAGTTCTGGGCTGTCATTACCTCAGGCATTCCAACAGAGCGTCCTGAAGCTCGTTTATAGCCTTTACGGGGCATATATTCTCCTAGTGGTGAGGAAAGGGTGCTTACGTCCTATTCATATTCCTAATTTAAGACAATTCCCACTTCTTTGTTAGTGTGCTGCGTCGAATCCGATGCGTGTGTAAATTCCCCCATACCCCCTACGATATTTGACGCAGGAGCGTCAATACAGTCATCTGCGTTACTTGGAGTATTTGACGCAATCAACGCATTTGACGCAACTCTATCTAATCCAGCGAATGTCATACCCGTTTCAGTCAAAACCCATTTTTCTTTTTTGTTTCGGGATGAGTCTGAGTAAAGTTCCACCTCTAACCAACCAGCTCGTTGGCATTGGGTAATAATTCGTTGAGTGTCCTCTGGGGAAAGTTTTAACTTTTTAAACTCCGGATCGCTCTTCAATACTTTATGTACTTTAGAGTGAGATGTCATATTAGGGTTGCAATACTGTCCTCGGCTTGCAAACTCCTCTATCAACCCGAGCAAAACCTTCGCCTTGCCCTCATCAGCGCCCCGAGCCACCCTATTTAGTAATGGTGTAAGGTCAACGCAATCACCTATCAATTTTGGTAATTCGTCAGGAAGCCACTCCAACTGGATAGGTTCTTGCAAACCATTGCTATGGTTACCTTTTTGGTGCTTAAAAGTCAGCGTCCCGTCATTATTTCGCTCTAGGAGCAAGCGACTTCGAGCGCTGTTGTGCCAAGCAGTTGAACCAGAGTAACCTTCGTCGTTAATTTTTTTGCCCCGCGCTGTGTCCTTATCAACATGAGCAAGTAGGACAAATGCCCCATTTGTTGACTTAGCGATTTTCGCTAGAGAGCGAATAAACTCACGTACTGTTTTACGTTGAATCTCATCACCACCATATGCGTCCGATGCGTTATCAACTATCACTAATCCAGCATCAAATTCCTTCGCTTTTTGACTGAGTTGTTGATAGGTTGCGGTCAGTTCTCCCTGATTTCTAATAGTAGAAAGATAAAGTTCAGGGCTTTGTGTTCCATCAACCACCCACAACCAACCGTCTAGGCTGGAGGTTGAAGCACCACATTTCAAGCAAATTACCGACAACCGATATCGCACTACATCAGAATCGTCCTCCAGACTCACAAAAATGGTTTTGGTTCTCTGAACTTCGCGTCCAAATAAAGGCCTCCCCAAGGCCCCAGAAACGGCCAGCATGAGCGCTATCCAACTCTTGCCTACGCCTCCATGCCCACTAAATAAAGTGACTTCTTTACGAGGTACATAACAATCCCAAACAAATGATGGTGCGGGAGGTATTTGAGTCAGCACATCATCAATCCTTACAGTTTTTAGCAAGTCGTCAGGAATTTGACCATTGGAGTTTTCCTTTTCGACCTTATGGGCATCTAGGAAACACTCTCTTACAAACTCTAGGCCGTACATTCTTGCCAAGTCATTAAAGTCGCTATCCTTATCATTACGATTATTTAAAAAGTTAGGTATTGCGAGAAATCCACCAACTTTTTGGGCAGCTTCTCTCGCTTTTGTAAGGCCTATATTGATATCGCTTTTCCAATCATCATCAGCAGCAATAATCAATTTCAGTTCGGGGCGTATTACCCGAATTGCTTGAGCCACAGGTAATAAATTGCCTGAGTCAAACGCTACGGCTACTGTTAATCCTGTTGCCTCAAAGATTGAAGCACCAGTTGCATAACCCTCGCAAATAACAACTTTATCTTTAGGTGAATCTTCACTAGTGATTTGGAAAAAACCTGCTCTCTTAACTCCACCCAACATAAATCGCTTTTCACCACTTGGCGAGATTGTCTGAAGGCTAGTAATTGTCTTACTAGCGAGGTTATAAATTGACAATAGTAAGTTGTCGCCTTCGACCTTGAGACCATATGATTTGACGCCCTTAGAGATCAAATAAAGATTGCTGTCATCTGCTGGTTTAGCCTTACGCCATCTCTCCTGTGCGTTAACAGCTATCTCAGATGATTTGAATTCAGCATCCTCCTCTCTTTGCTTTGCCATCGACTCTAAATTCTTTTTATGTATTACCCATTCATCTGGTGACATCTCATTTTGAAATTTAGAGCACCAAGTTTTGATAATCCCAGATCGATAGCAACCAAAAGAACCAGCAGGGATACCATCTAGGTGAAGTCGATACCAACCAGAGGTGTCACCTTTTTTCCCATTGGTAGAAAAGTGTTGAAACTTTGGGCCAGGAATTATCTCCTCTGGCGGTGGAAGCCCTGCTACTGCGATTGCGCTTCTGAATTGTTGAATGATGTCAGTCATGGCTTAAACCTCCACGCTGAATAAACCAATCGGCTAACTTGATTGGTAACAAGCCCCAAAGGGCTAATTTGATAATTGAGCTTTTAGTCCAACGACGGACCAAACAAATTATTGTCATGATTTTTCCTTTTGAGAAAAACCGAAGTGCAAAAGCAATGCCCAAAGGGGTTAAAATTTCAACGCTTTGAGATGAAATTTAGACCGAGGTATAGCGTCGCTTCCGCTACCTCGGTTTTATTTTTTGGGTTTGCTTACTAATGAATAAATATCGCTTGAACGCCAAACGGCTACTCTTGGCGACAGCTTAATTGGCGCGGGAAAAATGCCAGATTTAACGCCTGCCCACCACGTTGTTTTACAAACAGGGATGATGGGTTCAATGGGTGGTTTTGCATTTCGATTGCCGATGATCTGAGGTAATCTTAAAAAAACTTCTGACATTAATGTCTCCAAGGTTTTGGGACTTGTCAAAAATTTGTGCAAGACGAGTCCCAGAGTTACCTGAAACGTTATCCACCGGTAGGTTTAATAGTGGCGTCTTGCAAATTCAGAACTAACGCTTAATGGATTTTCGTGAAAATAAACACGACCAAATAAAGTTATCGTTGCTAAATGTGAATTGCAGTTGTTAGTTTAAACGGGTTTTTAAAAGAGTGCAACAGCTTATTTCGAGACCTTATGAATTGGGGTCACAGAGGCTATTCCTTGGACTCTACGGCAATAATCTGACCAAGCCTGCATCAGCGGTATACGTTTTTCAAATAATGTGCCTCGTTGGTATGCTGACTCAACTTTATTTGGTAATTGGTGTGCCAAGGCAAATTCAATAACCTCGCGGGTAAAAGCGTGAGAAACCGATTCAGCACCCCACATACGAAAACTTGATCTAAATCCATGTGAAGTAATTCGTCTGTTTTCTCGCTTGGGGTCAGTCCATCCCTTGCCTCCGTCTTTGATACTTATGTTGTGCATTCGCTTTAATACTGCTGTGAGGCTCATATCAGATAAACAGCTGTTGTAATTTGCACCAGTAAAGACAAACTTACCGATCCTTGGTGTTTCTGACAGTAAATCAATTGCTTGTCTAGACAATGGGATTTCGTGCTCAACTTCCTCCTTCATACGCTCGGCAGGAATCACCCACACACCATCCTCAAGGTTTAACTCATCCCATGTCATTTCGAGAGTCTCACTAGTTCGCGTAGCGGTAAAAATTAGCAATTCAAGGGCACGGGCTGCAATGCCTTTTTGCTCACTCAGTGCGGTCATGAAATTTGGAATTTCTTTCCAAGGTAAGGATGGATGGTGTTTAACAATTTGAATCTTGCTTGGTTCTGCCAAAAGGATTTCAAAGTGACCTCTCCATCGTGCTGGGTTTTCTCCCTGACGAAATCCGCTAGTGGTTGCCCAAGCCAATATCCTCTCTATGCGTCCCCGTAGCCTTTTAGCGGTTTCAGTTTTATCTTTCCACATTGGACTCAAAACTTTCACCACTAAAGATGTATCCACCTCTGATACAGGAAACGAGCCAAATATAGGGCTGGCATATGTGGCAATCGTGGATTCCCATTGGCCTGCGTGCTTTGTGTTCTTCCAACCGCTCCGATGTGTTTCGATGTACTCCTTGGCGCATTGATCAAAAGTCATTGTTCGCGCCCTAGCAAGGGCTTCGGCTTGTTTCGTTTCTTCGCGATTAGCGAGAGGGTCTACGCCCTCTTGAAGCATTGAGCGCAAGTACCTTGACTTTATACGTGCCTCTGAAAGGCTAACGGTGTGGACTGCACCAAGCCCCATCTCGCGTTGCTTGCGATTGATAGTAAATCGAAATATCCAACTCTTTGAACCGCTATTTGATACTTGAAGCCATAGGTTTCCGCCATCGCTGTAGTAACCAGGTTTTTTTACCTTACTGACCCACAATGGTGTTAATTTTTCAATTAGTCTTGCCATAGCCTACCCACATTTCTACCCACATTTATTAAGTAGATTCTAATGATATCGTATGAACTAGTGCAAACTATTTATTTGGATAAAGTACTGATTTAATTGAGAATTTGTTCTAAAAAACTATTTAATATACAAATGATCGTAGGACGTCCACTCCGCCAGTAAGTTAGTAAAAATGCGCCTTCGGGCGCATTTTTTATTTCTACCCACCATGCAAGCGCTTGTGAAAGCGAAAATATGGCCTGCATGGTTAGTTTGCTTGACAATGAATGCTCCTATTGATATCTTAAAGATATCAAGTCAACAGAGTGAGTCACCATGAGTTCAGCTCCTGCCCAAATAGCGTTTCGCTTCAGACCATACGACAGTGCCACTGGCGTGACGCGCACAACCACCAAAAGGTTGGCTGAGACTTTGGGTGTGGACGAAACACAAGTCATCCATCTGGCGCTTCGTGAGTTGGCCGTCAAGTTGCTGCCACAGTATGAAGCCGACGAAGGTGCACTTACCCAGACACAGTTGAATCAACTTAAAAAGTTGGCCCCCAAAACCAAGCTGACTAAAAAACGCAGTAGCCTCTTCGACATGGAAAATGCTTGATGCAGCGTTGGCCAGAGCCTGATGCAGGAGACATCGTGTGGTGTCGTTTTCCAGACTCTATTCATGCACGACCCAAACCCAGACCTGCTCTTGTCATTGATGTACAAATGGATGAAGCAGCCCTTTTTTTTGTGAGTGTGGCCTTCGGCACGAGTCAAAAATTGAACCGTCTTTACAGCGGTGAATTTCAAATCACTCAAATAGACAACCCGGCAGCCTATGCAATGGCTGGACTCAGTTTTGATACCAAATTCGATTTGAGAACCATTCTATCTTTGCCGTTCAATCAGGAATGGTTTGCCGTGCCGCCTCATGCACCTCACGGACAAAATCCCAAGCTAGGCACACTGCATCCATCCATGGTTAAAGTTGCATCAACCGCATACAAGGCAGCCACACTATGACACTTTTTCGAACGCCATCTATTCAAAAAATTGCGCATGTATGCATTGCTGTTTTAGGGCCCTGTGCGGCCCATGCAGAAACAAACTTAAGCAAGATTTGGGTGAACGCCGGGTTTTATTCTGCACACTTCGATACCCAGAAGGAACTGCGCAATGCCAACCCGGGCTTTGGCATCGAGTACTCGCTAGACAACACTTGGAGCCTGACAGCAGGGCGTTTTATCAACAGCGACAACGCCCATTCAACTTATTTGGGCGCTTACTATCAGCCTTGGCAATTCGGTGAGTGGAAGCTGGGGGTGGTGGGTGGCGCTTTCAATGGCTACCCCAAAGCTTTCAACGGTGGTTGGTTTCCTGCTGTGCTGCCGGTGGCCAGCTGGGAAGCTAAAAATGTAGGCATCAATGTGATGCTGGTGCCGCCCTTGAAAGACCGTCTTTATGGCGCTTTGAGCTTTCAGTTGAAGTACCGTTTTGACTATTGACTTTGACTTTGACTTTCACTTTGACTTCGAGCCTTTACTGTTTGCCTGTCTATGCCCAAGCCTGAGGGGCAAGCAAACCCAGCAAATACCCCCGCAGCCATCCCAAATCGACTGGTTTGGCTATGAATTGTGAGCCTTGGGGTGGGCCTCCCCGGTTTTCCAGCTCGTCCTCGCTTTGGGCGGAGAGGGTGATGATTTGAAGCTTGGCGAAATCTTTTTGGTTTTGAACTCGTTTGACCAACTCCCAGCCATCGACCTCGGGCATGAGCAAATCGATGAGCATGACGTGAGGATTGAACACGGGCAAATGAAGCAATGCATCAATGGCTGAGGATAAAGCGCAGCAGTCGACTTGCGGGTGAACAGACAGGCAAGTGTCTTGCAAGAGATGACGTGTGACGGCATCGTCGTCGACCACCATGACCCGCAGCCTGTCGTTCATGAGGCGCTCGACTGCAGGCAATTTTTGCTGCTGCAACTGGTAATTCTGAATGGATTCGAGGGAGATGCGGCGATGACCGCCCTGCGTGACCCAGGCATGAAGGATGTTTTTGTCGACCAAGCTTTGGACCGTGCCGACTGACAGTTGAAGAAGTTCAGCGGCTTTGCTGGTTCCACAGCAAGCGGGGGTGGTTTGATGGGCCATGCATATCTTCTTTGTAAAACCCCAATTTAGCGCGAATGACCTTCACGCACGCTTGCAAACGCATACATTCACTTTCATTCGAAAATAGTTACAAATCTGGCCTAAACGGTCTCCTTAGGGACTTTAGGGATGTTCTATCCGCTCATACCCGTTTAGCATTCCTTGTCCTAGCCCTTTTTCGTATTCTGTTGGAGACGCACTGAATGCCCGCCCACCATGCTTTTTGGCCTAAAAGATTGCCGCACCAATTGACGGCGCCGCAAACATCTTTGTGGATGAATTTGCAAATCAGTGCCTCGCGATACCCGCAAAAAGTGGCTTTGGTGTTCATGGGCAGAACATGGACTTATGCGCAATTGCAGCTTGAAGCTGAGCTCGTTGCTTCAGCTTTGCGCAAGATGGGCGTGCAAAAGGGCGACCGAGTGGTGCTGGATATGCAAAACTGTCCGCAACTGGTCATCACGCACTTTGCTATTCTGCGACTCGATGCCGTGGTAGTGCCCGTCAACCCCATGAACCGCATGGAAGAGTTGAAGCATTACATCTTAGATCCCGATACCAAAGTGGCTGTGACCACAGCCGACTTGGCGCCAGAGTTGGCTGCAGCCAGCAATGCCCTAGATCAGCCTCAGCGACTCCAGCATTTGTTGGTCACCCAATTTTCTGATGCCTTTGATCCAGTTAACACAGGCCCCGAAGAAATGCCCGCCAATTGGTACGACTGGCTCACCACGGTGCATCCTTTGCCCACGCTAGAAGGTGGGCAAGTGCATGCTTGGGCATCGGCCTTAAAAGGCGAAGTGTCTCTCGGACCCGTCACGGCGCAATCGGAAGATTTGGCTGTGCTGCCCTACACCAGCGGCACCACAGGCTTGCCCAAAGGATGCATGCACACGCATGGCACCATCATGCACAATGCCATGTCCAGTGGCCTGTGGGCCAATGGCACGCCTGAGAATAAATGCTTGTGCGTGGTGCCTATGTTTCACATCACGGGCATGGTGAGTGTCATGCATGCCACCATTTTCTTGGGCGCGACGCTCATTTTGATGCCACGTTGGGACAGAGATTTGGCCGGCCGGCTTATTTCCAAATGGAAGGTCACACACTGGACCAACATTCCCACCATGGTCATTGACTTGTTGGGCAGCGCCAACATGGCGCATTTTAATTTGAGCAGTTTGCAAAACATTGGCGGTGGCGGTGCTGCCATGCCAGAAGCTGTGGCACAACGCCTGATAGATCAATTTGGTCTGCGCTACATTGAAGGCTATGGGCTCACAGAAACCGCAGCACCATCTCATTCCAACCCGCCCGATGCCCCCAAAAAACAATGCTTAGGCATTCCGTTCATGAGTGTCGATGCGCGAGTGGTCGACCCCGAAACTTTGAAAGAGTTGCCGCACGGCGAGTCGGGTGAAATTGTGATGTCGGGGCCGCAAATTTTCAAGGGTTATTGGAAGCGACCCGATGCAACTGCCAGCGCCTTTTTTGAGCGTGATGGCAAATTGTTCTTTCGCTCGGGCGACATGGGACGCATCGATGAAGAAGGCTACTTCTTCATGACCGACCGTCTCAAGCGCATGATCAATGCCAGTGGTTTCAAAGTTTGGCCAGCCGAAGTTGAAGCCTTGATGTTCAAGCATCCTGCAATTCAAGAGGCTTGTATCATTGCCACCAAAGACGCTTACCGCGGCGAGTCGGTCAAGGCTGTGGTGGTGCTGCGCAGCACGCACCAAGGACAAGTGACGGAGCAAGATATCATCGATTGGTGCCGTGACACCATGGCGGTTTACAAAGTGCCGCGGGTGGTCGAGTTTATCGATGCACTGCCCAAAAGTGGCAGTGGCAAGGTGATGTGGCGCGCATTGCAAGAAGCAGAAATGGCCAAGGTTTGAGGAATTGTTTTTTGATGTTGCGAAAGACTCCAGCATGGGTCTGAAGCTCACTGTGTTGGATCAATCGGTGGCCATGGCCGGCCGAGGGCAAGATGAGTCCATTCGTCAAACACTGGCGTTGGCCATCGAGGCGGAGCGCTTAGGCTACTCCCGTTTCTGGGTGAGTGAGCATCATGCGCACCCCAGCATTGTGGGCACTGCGCCTGAAGTGCTCATGGCGGCCATTGCCACCCAAACGCGCACCATCCGCATTGGCAGTGCTGGCGTCATGCTGCCGCACTACGCAGCCTTGAAAGTGGCCGAACAATTTAGAGTGCTCGATGCACTGGCGCCCGGAAGAATAGATCTGGGTGTGGGCCGAGCGCCAGGCAGTGATGGCAAGACGGCACAACTGTTGAATCCCGATCGGTATGCCAGTGAAAACTTTCCACAGCAGGTGATGGAACTTCAAGCATGGGTCAAAGGACAGCCCTTGCCCGCGGGTCACCCTGGCCACGGTGTTTTTGCTTACCCTCAATCTTCTACGTCGCCAGATGTGTGGATGCTGGGCAGCTCGGACTATGGCGCTCAATTGGCCGCGCATTTAGGCCTGCCTTATGCATTCGCTTGGTTTATCACGGACGGACAGGGTGCTGACCAAGCCATGCAAATTTACCGCGAGACCTTCAGGCCCAGTGCGGGGCTTGATCGACCCAAGGCCACCTTGTGTGTTTGGGCTTTGGCGGCAGACACAGACGAACAAGCTTGGCATCTTTTTAAAAGCCGAGCACGTTGGCGCATGGACCGAAATTTGGGTCGCATTGGCCCCATGCTTTCTCCCGAGCAAGCAGATCGCGATTATTCACCCGCTGAACAAATGGCGCTACAGGCACTGAAGGCCAATGCCTTTGTGGGAAGCGCCCAAACCGTCGCCGAAAAGTTAAGATCAGTTGCCACACGACTAGAGTTAGACGAATTGGCCGTCATTACATGGACGTATGACCCCAAGGCACAGACGCATTCGTACGCACTGTTGGCCCAAGAATTTAATTTAAAACCCTCAACATTTTCAGGAGCATAAGCATGTTTGAAACCGCAATTGCAGGTAGCCTGCCTAAACCCGAATGGCTGGCCGAGACCAACAAGCTTTGGCCCAAATGGATGGCGCAAGGCGATAGCCTCAAGCAAGCCAAAGCCGACGCCACACTGCTTTGGATCAAAGCCCAAGAAGATGCCGGCCTCGATGTGGTGGGCGATGGCGAGCAATCTCGCCAACATTTTGTGCATGGTTTCCTCGAGCAAGTAGAAGGCATTGACTTCGAAAACAAAGTGACCATGGGCATTCGCAACAATCGCTACGACGCACAAGTGCCGCAAGTGGTTGCGCCTTTGCGATTGAAAGGCCGCGTGCATGCCTTTGAGGCCCAACTGGCTCGTGCACACACCAAGAAGAAATTGAAGTTCACCTTGCCTGGCCCTATGACCATTGTCGACACCGTGGCCGACCGCTTTTATGGCGACAAAGTCAAAATGGCCATGGCCTTTGCTGAGTTGCTCAATCAAGAAGCCTTGGCACTTCAAGCCGACGGCGTTGACATTGTGCAGTTCGATGAGCCAGCCTTCAATGTGTACATGGAAGAAGCGGCTGACTGGGGTGTGAAAGCCTTGGAGCGTGCTGCCCAGGGTCTCACCTGCACCACGGCTGTTCACATTTGCTACGGCTATGGCATTCAAGCCAACATCGATTGGAAAAACTCATTGGGGCACGAGTGGCGCCAATATGAAAAGGTGTTTCCAGCCTTGGCCAAGAGCAGCATTCAACAGGTGAGCTTGGAGTGCTTCCAATCGCATGTGCCCATGGACTTGATGGCTTTGCTCGAAGGCAAAGATGTGATGGTGGGGGTGATTGATGTGGCCAGCGATGTGATTGAAACGCCCGAGCAAGTGGCCGACACCATTGGCCGTGCGCTTCAATTTGTACCCAAGGCCCGCATCATTGCGTGTACCAATTGTGGTCTGGCCCCTATGAGCCGTGAAGTGGCTGAGAAAAAACTACAAGCCTTGGCAGAGGGTGCACGCATTGCGCGTGAGCGTTACCGCTAAAAAGTTTGAGCTTACATGCGCTCAAAAATAGCCGCAATGCCTTGACCGCCACCAATGCACATGGTGACCAAGGCATACCGGCCTTGGATGCGTTGAAGTTCATGCAAGGCTTTGACCGTGATCAATGTACCTGTGGCACCAATGGGGTGTCCCAAAGAAATACCGGAGCCATTGGGGTTGACCTTGGCGGGGTCTAGGCCCAGATCGCGTGTGACGGCGCAAGCCTGAGCTGCAAAGGCTTCGTTGGCTTCAATGACATCCAAATCGTTCACGCTGAGGCCTGCTTTTTTGAGAGCCAATTGCGTGGCGGGTACAGGGCCAATGCCCATGTATTTGGGGTCAACGCCCGCATGCGCATAGGCCACCAAGCGGGCCAGCGGTTTGACGCCACGCGCTTTGGCCACACCTGCTTCCATGAGCACCACAGCCGCTGCCGCATCGTTGATGCCGGAGGCGTTGCCAGCCGTGACGGTGCCGTTTTCTTTCAGAAACACGGGCTTGAGTTTGCCCAGCTCTTCCATGGTGCAGCCAGGGCGGAAGTGCTCATCGGTTTCGTAGGCCACTTCGCCTTTGCGTGTTTTGAGCATGACCGGCACGATTTGGTCTTTGAAGTAGCCGGCTTGTGTGGCGCGTTCTGCGCGGTTGTGGCTTTCTACGGCCAATTTGTCTTGGTCTTCTCGGGTGATGCCCCACTTGGCTGCAATGTTCTCAGCGGTCACGCCCATGTGAATGGTGTGAAATGGATCGTGGAGGGCACCCAACAACATGTCAATCATTTTGGTGTCGCCCATGCGTGCGCCAAAACGGTTGCTTACGCTGGCATAGGGTGCACGGCTCATGTTTTCTGCACCAGCGCCAACAGCGATATCTGCGTCGCCCAACATGATGGACTGGCTGGCTGAGATGATGGCTTGTAAACCTGAACCGCACAGACGGTTCACGTTGAATGCAGGCGTACCCTCAGAGCATCCCGCGTTGATGGCGGCCACCCTAGACAAGTAAAGGTCCTTGGGCTCAGTGTTGACCACATGGCCAAACACCACATGACCCACATCTTTGCCTTCGGTGTTGGCACGCTTGAGGGCTTCTCGCACCACTTGTGCGCCCAATTCGGTGGGGGGAAGGTCTTTCAGGCTGCCACCAAAGGTTCCAATGGCGGTGCGCACACCGCTGACAACAACAACTTCACGGCTCATCAAAATCTCCTTCGAATTGAAATGAATATAACCCCAAATATTGACCTAAAAAGACGACAGGGAGCTGACAAAAAATCTGTTTTAAAAAATCTCTTTGAAGCCACGCCAGATCTTCAAGCGTCTCGCACGTCACTCACAGGGTTGCTGCCAAAGTCTGTACGCGCCAGGTAATTCAAAATTCGCGTTGCAGCGTCCTTGGGCGAGGTCAGTAGACCTGTTGATTTGAGTTGTTGAAAGCCACTTTGATCTGGAAATTTTTCAGGCTCTGCGCTGCGCAATTGAATTTGCATATCGGTATCAATCACGCCGGGAGCCAAGGATGTCACTTTGGCGCCATGGGGCTTGAGTGCTTCATCGAGCGCCAAGCAGCGTGTGAAGTGATCCATGCCTGCCTTGGCGGCACAGTAAGCTGCTTGAGAGGCCATTGCGCGCCGACCCAAACCGGAGGAAATATTCACCACTTTGCGGGGCATAGACCAGTTTTCTGTTGCGCCTAAAAATGTAGCGCACAACTGCATGGGCGCTTCCAGGCCAACGCGCAAAGCCATGGCCAAATTGTGAGGCTCGGCCTGACTCAAGGGGCCAATGTTGGGGATGACGCCCGCATTGTTAATCAGGGTGGCGCTGGCATAAGCTTTGGCATCTTGCGACTCAAGCCACTTCTGGAGGGCCAAACTGGCCGTGGCACCATCGGCCAAATCGTGCGTCCATTGTTCCAATTTGGCACCGGCTTTTTGCGCACTTTCATCAAGGCTTGCTTGTTGGTTGCGTGAAATGCAAATGAGGGTGTTGCCCGCTTGCAGCAGTTGCTCTGCAATGGCCAAGCCCATGCCACGCGAACCACCCGTGAGGATATAGAGATGCTGAGACATGTTTTCTTTCATTTAAAAAGGGACGCTACTTTCGAAAGCCATCCATTTTGCCGTAACTGGATGCTTCAATTGCAATTCACGGGCATGCAGCAGCAAGCGAGGGGCTTTGGCTATTTCTTCGGCCGAAGCGTACAAGGCATCGCCCAAAATGGCGTGTCCGATGGCCATCATGTGAAGGCGCAATTGATGGGTTCGCCCGGTGATGGGTTTCAACTCTACACGGCTGGCGTGGTCAAGGGGCAAGGCTTGCTTGACGCGCCATTGTGTGTGGCTTGGTTTGCCTTGTTCCCAGTCCACTTTGCTGCGAGGTCGGTTGGGCCAATCGATGATCAGCGGCAATTGAATGTCGTGCCAGGTTTCTGAAATATGGGGCAAACCTGCCACGATGGCTTCGTAGGTTTTGTGCACCTCTCTGAGCGCAAAAGCTTGGCTTAAGCGGCGCTGAATGTCGGGGCCTCTGGCCATCACAACCAGGCCCGACGTGGCCATGTCAAGGCGGTGGACGGTAAGGGCATCGGGCCATTCTTGTTGGGCTCTGGTAATCAGGCAATCTTGTTTGTCTTCACCTCGTCCTGGCACACTGAGTAAACCTGAGGCTTTGTTCAGAACGATGATTTGATCATCCAGATAAACCAAATCCAAAGCAGACATGGCTTACTGGCCTTGGAGTGCGCGAATTCGATTCACTTGCAGAGGCGTGACTTCTGCCGCTTGGTGGCCCCACTGAGTTCGCAAGTGGGTGAGAACGGCCGCAATTTCTCGATCGTCTAGTTCAAGGATGTAAGGCGGCATGCCATAAGGCCGTGGGTTCAGTTGCGTGGCGGCAGGGTAGCCGCCATACAAAACGGTTTGAACCAAATTGGTCGGGTCATTCAAAAGAACGGCGCGGTTGTTGGCGAGTGCAGGATAGGCGCCAGGCACCCCTTGTCCTTGAGCTTGGTGACACTGCTCGCAATGCTGTTCGTAAATTTTGCCACCCTGGCTTAACACTCTGGCTGAGGTGGTAGATTTTTTCATTGATTCGGAGGGGACCTTGAGCGCAACTTGCGACGCTTTGCTGGCCATGTCTTTGAGGTAGGTGGCGACTGCAGTCAAGTCCGAATCGGGCCAGTGCTGCGTGCTGTGTTGCACCACTTCAGCCATGGGGCCACTGGCTATGGCTTGATCGTTTTGGCCAGACTTTAGAAAACGTGCAATGTCCGCCACACTTTGGGCTGCCAAGCCAGATTCTTTTGCGCTTGTGAGTGAAGGCGCATACCAATTGAGCACCGGCAAAAGTCCCCCCGAAAAATCATTGACTGCTGTCAAGGCGCCCCATGAATTTCGTTCGCTGTGGCAAGCTGCACAATGTGCCAAGCCTTGCGCAATGTAAGCACCGCGATTCCATTCAGCGCTCTGACGAGATTCAGACACATAAGTGCCTGGTGTGAAAAACAAACTCCGCCACACACCAATGGCCACAGAGGTGCCATAGGGCCAATCCAATGTCTCGGAGGGTTTGGGAATCGGTTTGGCATTGGCAGCTGCAGGCAATTTCTTCAAAGCCGCTAAGAGGGCATCACTGTCTTCGCGTGTGATGAGGGTGGTGTGTTGGTAAGGAAAAACGGGCGTGAGCAATCGGCCATCTTTGGATTTGCCGTGGTGCAATGCACGCCAAAAATCTTGGGTGTTCCAGTGGCCAATGCCGTGCTGTGAATCGGAAGTGATGTTGCTGCTGTAAACCTTGCCAAAGGGCGTCTGAAAGGCGCGGCCACCTGCGCCAGGTGCTGCGCCACGATCGGTGTGGCACGCGATGCAATTGCCCAGGATTAAAAGCTGTTGGCCTTTGGCAGCCAGCGTTGCGTCACTCAGGCCACTGCTGTTGTTGGTTGTCGTGGCGCTGGTCCAAACATCTTGGTGGTTGTCAAGCAAGATGGCGGTGCCCAAGAGCGCCACGATGGTCAGCCACAGGATGGCCAAGTTGCGCCAAAAATGATTCGGAAACATCATGGCTGCACCTTTGAGAGTTCAGGCGCGCTGCCGCAACGCCAAGGTGCTTTGAGTGGCTCTGCTATTTTCAGGGCAGGTGAAGAATTCAAGGGCATATTTTGCGTGGACAGCCAAGTAGCCACAGCCACCAAATCTTCTGAATCAAGTCGCTTCACAATATCGCGCATGCAATCGGGGGCTGCCGCTTTGCGTTGCAGGGTTTGCCAAGCGCCAAGTTGGGCGTTCAAATAATCGAGCGGTAAACCCAAGAGGCCTGGCACATTGGCTTGGATGCCTGTCAGTTGTGTGCCGTGACAAGTGTTGCAAGCCGGCACACCACGGGTACTGTCTCCTTCAAGGGCCAATTTTTTGCCGAGCTGTAAGACGCGATCTGATGCGCGCTCTTTGGGTTGCATGGCTGGCGGATAGGGCAACTTGAGGTTGGCAAAATAAACCGCCATTTCTTGCAGGTAGGCATCGGACAAGGGGTCGACCAGGCGGGTCATGAGGTTGTAGTGGCGCCTGCCTTCTTGAAAGTTTTTCAGTTGGTTGTACAAGTACCCAGAAGGCTTGCCCGCAAGCCGAGGGTAGTAGCCATCGGGGCCTGCGCGGCCTTGTTCGCCATGGCAGGCCGTACAGGCGCGGGTCCGTTCTGCCATGTCGTCTTTGAAAGATTTGCCTTGAGCCAATGCTGCTTGAGAAAACAGGAAAAGAAAGACGGCTGACAAACCCAAGAACAAGACCTTGGGTATTTTGGGCAGTTGCCAAGAGAGAAATGCAAAATTCAAGGACATGCCTCAAAGATACCCTGAAAACACCCCCTTCAATGGCTCTGTCCCGATTGAAATCCAGAGAATTTCAGTTCAGGCGACAATCAGGGGTTTTGTGACTCTTTAATTCATTGCTTATGTCTGATTTTGAAGTTCGATTTGCCACCAAAAAAGAGGCGGCTGAAGTCGCGAACCTGCATTTGATTGCCAGCCGTGCTGCCTATGCAGGTCAAGTGCCTAATGCGCACTGGGATGCCACCCCCATGGCCAAGCGAGTGTCCTACTGGAAAGAGGCCATTGAATATGGTGAGCCTCAAGTGCTGGTGGCCTTAGAAGGCGACAGCATTGTGGGCTTTGTGGGCTACGACCGCTCGCGTGACCCCAAGTCTAAAAACACCACAGGTGAAATTTGGGCTATTTATGCCGACCCCGATCGTTTGGGCGAAGGTGTGGGCTTGGCTTTGTGGGACGCTGCTCGCGAAGGTTTGCTTGAAGAAGATTGCACCGATGTCACCATCTGGGTGCCTTTGCTGAACGAGCGCACTGTGCGCTTTCATGAACTGGCTGGGTTTAAGCGTGAGATGAACACCGCACGCACTGTGCCGATGGGCTCGGTCAAGGTTGAAGAAGTTCGAATGAAGCGAGCCCTGACCTGAAACATTGGCCTCCATGAAAATTTTGCTGGCCCCCATGGAAGGGCTGTTGGACCACAGCCTGCGTGACACGCTCACTCGTGTGGGCGGCATCGATTTGTGCGTGTCTGAATTCATTCGCGTGACGGATGCCGTGCTCCCCAAAAGAGCTTTCTATCGGGTGGTGCCAGAGTTGTTGAATGAGGGTAAAACTTTGGCGGGAGTGCCCGTGAGAGCCCAATTGTTGGGCTCCGAGCCTGAAGTTTTGGCGACCAATGCAGCGCGCTTGGCAAAGCTCAACCCAGCCGGCATTGACCTCAATTTTGGCTGCCCAGCCAAAACAGTCAACCGGCATCGAGGAGGTGCAGTGCTTTTGGATGAGCCTGAATTGATTGGCCAAATTGTGGCGGCGGTTCGCCGTGCCGTGCCGCCAAATGTGCCTGTCTCCGCCAAAATGCGTTTAGGGTTCAACGATGATTTGCGCGCTGAAGATTGCGCGCAAGCCATTGAGGCGGCCGGTGCCGACCAGTTGGTGGTGCATGCGCGCACCAAGGCACATGGCTATCGGCCGCCGGCTTACTGGGATCGCATTGCCGATCTGCGCCGCTGCGTCAAACTGCCTATGGTGGCCAATGGCGAAATATGGACGGTGGCAGATGCCATTCGGTGTCGCGAGGTCACTGGCTGCAATGACATCATGATTGGCCGCGGCATGGTAAACAACCCGGGGCTGGCACTAGAAATTAAATATCACGATGCTCAATCATTGGGACTGTCTTTGGCCGAGATGCCACAGAGGTTTTCTTGGGAGCAGCTGTGGCCCTTGTTGAGCGTATTTTGGCGGCGCATGAGCTTGCATGTCGCACCGCGCCATCGGGCAGGTCGCCTCAAGCAATGGCTCAATTATTTGCGGCGGCATTATCCACAAGCACAGCAGGCGTTTGACACCCTCAGGCTTGTTCACGACCCAAAGGTTTTGGAGGCGTGGTTGTTGCGTCCGCTGCCAAAATTTGAGCCGCAGCCTCTGCTTGAAGTGCTTTCAAGTTAGACCTTAAATTGGCACTTGCCAAAAGAGCCGCAGCCCTTTCATCGTGCAATTGAATTTGCTTGCAAAGCAGCTCGGTATGCGCAATTTCTTCGACCAATGAGTCTTGGCAAAACACAGGTGCAAAGCCTTTGAGTTGGTGCCATATTTTTTGAAGCACGTCGAATTGGCCAGATTCAATGGCACTTGCAATCATGGCATCGTCACTGATCAGTGAACTGTTGAGTGTGCCCAAAAGTTGATGCGCACTTTGGGCATCACCCACGTAAGCAATGGCTTTTGACATCGATAAATAGCGATGTGCCGTCATGCGCTACAACTTGCCATGAAGAAACTCAGACAAACCACCTTCAGGCTCAAAGCGATCGTTTCTGAAGTGCAGCCGCGATGGCCCTGGGAGTGCTCTCACCTGAACCGAGTGTCTTGGATCGCCCGGGTAGCAAATGACCCGCATGCCCTCGACATCAAATGACTCTGGTTGAATCACAGGAGGTGTTCTTTGCGCAGCATCCTCGAGCGCATGATCGACATTTTGATAAAGACTCAAGTGAGACAAACTCATAATTTGAGGTGGCGCTAAGAGGATGTCTCCCGCCCAATATTGCATCAGCGCTTGCCGCGGGCTTGCCCACAAAATTTCTGTTGTCTCGTGATTGTCTTGAATTGCAATTTGTGCACTTGGGGCTCTTGCTAAAAAGAATCTTGTATCAAAACGTTTGGACATCATGGCTGGCCTTCGAGGCGTGATCCAACGTGACCAGGGCCTCAAGTCAGTGCAGCGCAACTGCAAGCCGCACTCCTCTTGCGCTTCTCGCAAGGCCGCAACGAACAAACTGCCAGCATGCTCAGGGGCGATGTCGGGCTCTCCCAATTGAGCATGCAAGACAGACAGGGGTTGATCTAAGCTGGCCAAGGCACTAGGGCTGGCATCTGTTTCATCGCGTTTGCCGCCCGGAAATACAAAAGCACCTCCCAAGTCCTTGGAGTCTGCATGCCGTTTGAGGAGCAAAACTTCCAAGCCCGATGAGCCCTCACGCAACATCAAAACGGTGGCGGCATCGCGCGGCGGGGTGTCAATGATTTTGGAGGAGATTTCCATGGGGCTTTAAATTGAGTAACATCGCAAGGCTATCAGATTGAGGTAAACAAATGAGCATTAATTTTCAAGGACGTGTCGCCATTGTCACAGGTGCCGGCGGTGGGTTGGGCAAGCAACATGCGCTGGCGCTGGCCAAACGAGGTGCCAAGGTGCTTGTGAACGACCTGGGCGGCAATGTGCACGGTGAAGGTGGCTCTGTCAGTGCAGCGCAGGCCGTGGTGGATGAAATTATCAAGGCAGGCGGCGAAGCCATTGCCAACGGTGCCTCTGTGACCGACTATGAAGCGGTGCAGGCCATGGTCAAACAAGCCATGGACCAATGGGGCCGCGTAGACATATTGGTCAACAACGCCGGTATTCTGCGCGATAAAAGTTTTTCCAAAATGGAAATTTCAGATTTTCGTTTGGTGATGGAAGTCCACGTGATGGGCGCAGTGCATTGCACCAAAGCGGTTTGGCCCATCATGCAGGCGCAAAACTATGGCCGCATTGTCATGACCACTTCTTCGAGTGGCTTGTACGGCAACTTTGGCCAAGCCAACTACGGTGCAGCCAAGATGGCCTTGGCCGGCATGATGCAAACCTTGGCCATAGAGGGCGAGAAATACAACATCCGCGTCAATTCCTTGGCGCCCACTGCAGCCACACGCATGACCGAAGGTTTGATGCCCGAGGCCGTTTTAAAAGCGCTAGAGCCCCAGGCGGTGGTGCCCGCCATGTTGGTCATGGCGTGTGAAGATGCGCCCAACAGAACCATCATTTGCGCAGGTGCAGGCAGCTTTGAAGTGGCCAACATCACGCTCACACAAGGCGTGCATTTGGGCATGTCAGAAGACACTCCCGAGCAGCTGCTGGCAGCCATGGCTCAAGTCAAAGACCGCCAGGGTGAGTTGGTGCCGGGTTCAGGTTCAGGACAAGGCAGTTTGGAAGTGGGCAAGGCCATGGCCGCCCACAAGGCTTAACGGAGCGTGAGCACCACGGGTGTGTGATCGCTGGGGCGCTCGTTTTTGCGCGGCAATTTGTCGATCACGCAAGCAGACGCCCGAGCTTTCAATGCACTGCTGATGAGAATGTGGTCGATGCGCATGCCTCTGTTGCGCTTGAAACCAAAGTCGCGGTAGTCCCACCAACTGAAGCTTTTTTCCGCTTGTTCAAACAAACGAAAACTGTCGTGCAAGCCTAAATCTATCAGGCCTTGCAGGTGTTCGCGTTCCTCGGGGGTGCAGTGAATGGTTCCAGCCAAACCCACAGGATCCCAAACATCCAGATCATCAAAGGTGATGTTGTAGTCGCCCATCAGCACCAAATTGTTGTGCGTGGCCATGTCTTCTTTGACCCATTGGCGCAAGGCTGAAAGCCAGCGCATCTTGTAGACAAACTTGTCGCTGTCGGGGGCTTGGCCGTTGGGGAAATAAGCGCCAATGACGCGCACATCACCATAAGTGGCTGCAATGACGCGCGACATGTCGTCTTCAAAGCCGGGAATGTTTTTGACAACGTGTGTGCCTGCTTGTCGCGAAATGAGCGCCACGCCGTTGTAGGTCTTTTGGCCAAACCAATGCGAGTGGTAGCCCGCCTCGGTGAATGCGGCATGCGGGAACTTGTCGTCCGTCATTTTGAGTTCTTGCAAAGCAAGCACATCGATGGCGTGTTCGTTGCCCAAAGACTCTTGGGCTTTCAACCAGTCGATGACTTGAGGCAAACGCACCGTGAGTGAGTTGACGTTCCAGGTGGCAAGTTTCATGAGAATCGACTGACTTTCAAGCAGCCCGCTGGTAGGTGGCAAAACTGAATTTCAAGCCAGACGCTGCAGTGTGTGACTCACGCGATGTTTCATGCCAAGCGGCATTGAGCTTGGGTGCAAAGGCATCGCCTTCAAAGTCCTGCTCAATTTCTGTGACCACGGCTTCGTCGGCAATGGCTGCAGCTTGAGCATAGATCTCTGCACCGCCCATGACCCACAAATCTTTGCCCTCAGGGCAATGCGCAAGAGCCACAGTGAGTCCTTCTTCCAAGGAATGCACCACCAGCGCACCGTCTGCATGCCAATCTGTTTGTCGTGTCACGACCAAATTGGCCCTGCCGGGTAGAGGTCTGAATTTGGCAGGAATTGATTCCCAAGTTTTTCGGCCCATGAGCACAGGCGAGCCCAGTGTGGTGCGTTTGAAATGGGCCAAGTCTTCAGGCAGGTGCCAAGGCATTTGGTTGTTCAAGCCAATGACGCCATTGGCAGCTCTGGCGTAAATGAGCTTGAGCTTCATCAGACGGCTACCGGTGCTTTGATGGCTGCGTGGCACTCATAGTTCAAAACTTCGAAGTCTTCGTATTCGTAGTCGAAGATAGAAGCGGGTTTGCGCTTGATGTTCAAAGTGGGATACGCAAAAGGCGTGCGACTCAGCTGAAGCGCCACTTGTTCTTTGTGATTGCTGTAAATGTGGCAATCGCCACCGGTCCAAATAAAGTCACCCACTTCCAAATCGCATTGCTGGCCCATCATGTGGGTGAGCAAAGCGTAGCTGGCAATGTTGAAGGGCACGCCCAAGAAAAGATCGGCACTGCGTTGGTAAAGCTGGCAACTGAGTTTGCCTTTGCCACCCGCCTCTTGAGGCGGGGCCACATAAAACTGAAAGAAGGCATGGCAAGGCATGAGGGCCATTTTGGACAGCTCGGCCACATTCCAGGCGCTCACAATGATGCGGCGTGAATCAGGATTGCTTTTCAGCGTGCGAATGACATCGCTGATTTGATCAATGTGACCGCCATCTGGGGTGGGCCAGCTGCGCCATTGCACGCCATACACGGGGCCCAGATCGCCATCTTCACGCGCCCATTCGTCCCAAATGGTGACGCCGCGTTCACGCAACCAGTTGTTGTTGCTAGAGCCTGTGAGGAACCAAAGCAGCTCTTGAATGATGGAGCGCAAATGCACTTTCTTGGTGGTGACCAGTGGAAAGCCTTCATTCAAATCAAAGCGCATTTGGTGTCCAAACACGCTAGTGGTGCCCGTGCCAGTTCGATCGGCCTTGAACACACCATGGTCGTTCACGTGGCGCATGAAATCTTCGTATTGCGAGCGGATAGGGCGTGTGGTCATGGGCGGGTTGTAATAGCGGGGCTATGGGTTTGTTCGAGGGCTACAAATGCATTCTGGCTCAAAGGCTAAATTTTAATCACTCGGCTAGGGTTCATGATGTTTTGGGGATCTAGGGCTATTTTGATGGCCTTCATCATGGCCAAGGCCGTGGGATCTTTGTAATGAGGGAGCTTGTCAGCCTTCAGGCTGCCCACCCCATGCTCGGCGCTGATAGACCCATGAAAGGCCTTGACTTGGTCAAACACCCAGGTGTTCACTTCGTCTTCATGCTCACGCAGAAAAACGGCGCCATCCGCGCCTTGCGGTGCTTGAACGTTGTAATGCAAATTGCCATCGCCCAAATGACCAAAATTGACCAAACGGATGCCAGGAATTTTGCTTTGAAGCAAGGCGTCGGTTTCAGCTACAAATTGTGGAATGAGCGACACAGGGATGCTGATGTCGTGTTTGATGTTCAAACCTTCATCGGCTTGAGCCAAAGGAATGGTTTCGCGAATTTGCCAAAGTACTTTGGCTTGAGCCAAGCTTTCTGCCACCACCGCATCGGTCACCCAGCCATTCTCCATGGCTGCTTCCATCAATGCCTCGAAGCCCTCCCGAGCGTGCGCTTCAGACTCGTGATCGGAGTTTTCAAGCAAAACGCACCAAGGTGTTTCTTTGAACAAGGGAACCCGAAGGTGCGGGTGGTGTTTGTCAACCAAACCCAGGGCAAATTGGCCCATCACTTCAAAGCCAGTGAGGCCAGCCCCCAAACGCTCATGTGCCAGGCCTAAAAGAGACACGGCAGCTTCCATGCTGGGCACCGCAGCCCATGCTGTGAGTTGTGCGGCGGGCTGAGGATACAGCTTCATACAGGCCGCGGTGATGATGCCCAAAGTACCTTCACTGCCAATCAGGAGGTTGCGCAAATCGTAGCCCGTGTTGTCTTTGCGCAAACCCGACAGGCCATGCCAAATTTCACCTTGTGCCGTGACCACTTCTAAGCCTAAGCAAAGCTCTCGAGTGTTGCCAAACCGAACCACTTGGGTGCCACCCGCGTTGGTGCCCAAATTGCCACCCAAGGTGCAGCTGCCCTCGGCGGCCAAGCTCAGCGGAAACAAGTAGCCTGCTTTTTCTACATGTTCTTGAACCGTTTGCAAAATACAACCCGCTTCGGCCACCACGGTGAGATTGGCTGCATCCAAAGAGCGCACTTTGTTCATTCTCTGCAAACTCAAAACCACTTGTTGGCCAGATTCATCGGGGACCGATCCAACGACCAAACCGGTGTTGCCACCTTGGGGCACGATACTCACCGTTTCTTTGGCGCAGGCCTTCACCACAGCTGCCACCTCTTGAACGTTGGCGGGTCGCACCACAGCCAAGGCTTTGCCATGAGCGCGTTTTCGCCAGTCTTGCTCCCAAGCACTGAGATCGGTGTGGGGGTCGTCGTGCGTCAGCACGTTGGCATCGCCACAAATGCGGCGCAAGTTTTCTAGCAAAGCACTCATTTTTTCAAATCTCAGGCTGAGGGTTTGGATTCTTAAATTGTCTCTGTGTCTGTATTTTCGCGTGCCATTTGAAAGCGCCAGCGCACATGCAAGGCGCAAGCTGCAAACAACACGACGCACAACAAGGTTTGGGTCAAAGCCAGACCAGAAGACCAGCCTTTGTCGCCCCAAGCACGCACCACACCTTCGGTGAAATAAAGCCAAATCATGAGGCTCACCCAGCGGTAGGTGTACATCCGATTTTTCAGCAAACCTGCCAGTGGCCAGCACAAGGGCATGACTTTGAGGGCCCACCATGAGCCGCCTTCCCGCAGGGGCGCTAGCCACAATTCCCAAAGCAAACCCACCAAAATGAGCGCTAGCAGGCTTGCCACAGCGATCCATCGGGTGATTTCGATGGTCTTTGGCGTCAGAAATGGGGTTTGTTGTGTAGAGTTGTTCATGGCGATGGCATCATACCGGTCATGAAGCCAATTGAATCTCTCCAAGCCACTTTGAACGATATTCTGCAGTTCCCGTGGCGCCAAATGTTGCGCATGCTCTGGCAACGTTTTAGGGAAGTGCGATTGGGCATGACAGCCAGTTCTCTGACTTTCACGACTGTTTTGGCACTGGTGCCTCTGTTTACGCTGGCTTTGGCCATCTTCACGGTATTCCCCATCTTTGCGCAAGTGCAAGACCAGCTGCAGCGCTGGCTCTTTGAAAGCTTGGTGCCAGAAAGCATTTCCCGTCAGGTTTTGGGGTCTTTGACACAGTTTTCCCGCAAGGCCAGTCGGCTTGGCTTGATGGGTTTGATTGCGGTGGTGGTCACTTCCTTGGCCTTGTTGGTCACCATTGACCGCACTTTGGGTCAAATTTGGCGTGTCAATCGGCAACGGCCTTGGGGGCAGCGCTTTCTTCTTTATTGGGCGGGTATCACCTTGGGGCCTCTGCTTTTGGGTGGCAGCTTGGCTATTTCCTCTTATTTGTTCACTGGGTACCTGTCGGGCTTGGGAGATTGGTTGCCAGTTTCAGTGCGAAATTTATTGGACTTGGTGGAGTTTTGCATGTTGGTCGCCTGCGTCACAGGCTTGTACTACTACCTGCCCAACACCCGCGTCGATTGGCGACACGCTTTGATGGGGGGCGTGGTGGTGGCTTTGGGTTTGGAGTTGGCCAAAAAAGTGTTGGCCCTGTACTTGGCGCAAATGCCTACTTATTCGGCCATTTATGGTGCGTTTTCTGCCGTACCGATCTTGTTGGTCTGGATTTATGTGGCCTGGGTGGTGGTGCTGCTAGGGGCTGTGATCACTGCCAGCTTGCCTGAAATGGGTCGACAGGCCAAAAGACAAGCAGATGGCCCTGGTTGGTCATTCAGGTTGTCATTGGAGGTTTTGAAAAGTTTGGCGCTGGCGCGCTTCAGTGCGCCCCAAGGCATTGGCATCACGGTCATTGCTGACCAGCTTCACATTGAGCAACGGCATGCGCAGTTTGTGTTGGATGCATTGCAAGAACTCAATTGGGTGGGTCGATTGGAGCCATCCAGTTCTGATCAAGAAAGCGCATGGGTTTTGTTGATTGACATGGACAGCACACCCATTGAGCCCTTGATTCAAAAACTTTGTCTGCATGCTTCCGATGCGACGGCCATGCTTTGGGAAAAAGCCCAATTGAGCCACCTCAAGCTGGCCGATGTGATCAAAACTTGATCTTGCCCGTCCACATGTCTTTGTACATGACCCAATCGCCCATGAAGCTGTACAGGGGGCGTTTGAAGCTGGCAGGTTTGTTTTTCTCAAAAACGAAATGACCTATCCATGCACAGCCATAGCCGCATAACAAGCCGTACAAAAAGTACTGTGGCTTTCCTGTGATTGCCAACATGGCCAAGCAAATGAGAGACAAAGTTGAGCCTAAAAAGTGAAGGCGACGGCAAGTGGTGTTGCTGTGCTCTTTCAAATAAAAAGCATAGAAAGTTTCAAAACTGGTGAAACTCTTTGCATCGTGTGCAATGTTCAATTCTTCGGTGCTGTTCATGTGGGCTCCATTCAGTAGAACAAGGTCAATGTGGGTTGGCATTGATGCGCGATGTGCGCATCACTTTTGACAAAAAGCAATCATGGCGTTCAAGGTTTCCTCGGGCGCTTCCACCATCAGTTGATGTCCGGCATTGACCATGGCAAGGTGCCCGTTGTGGGCCAGTTTGATCAAGCCTTGCGCGGCCTTGGGTTGGGTCATTTGATCCTTTTTGCCCAACAAGAAGAGGGTGGGGCACGTTACTTTGCCCATGGCCACTTCGCCTTGGTCGTAGCTGTCGCAAGCCTTGAAGCCGATGTTGAAAATATTCTCGTGGGGGTTGCTGGCCAAGACCCTTCGCATCAGTGCTTTGCTGCCACCCAGCAGCCAAGTGCCAGGGCCAAGAGCGCTGGGAGGTGGAGCCAATGTGGAGTGTGAAAAAACATTCACCATCTGAATGGCTTTTTGTGGATCATTCAATGAACTGTCTAGCAGCGCAGGTGAAACGCGCATGGGGTAGGCAGTGCCCACCATCACCAGTTTCGACACTCTGTCTGGATGTTCTGAGGTGGCATGCAATGCAATGAGTGAGCCAAAACTGTGGCCTATCAACACAGCTTTCGAAATGCCAAGCACATCGAGCAAAGCCATGACGCTTTGCGCCGCTTCTTGCACCGATGCAGGCGCTTTGCCGCCACTCCTTCCGTGTCCGGGGAGGTCAATCGCCAACACGTTCCAGCCATGGTTTGCAAAGTAACGCGTTTGCAAAATCCAAACACTGTGATCATTTAACACGCCATGAATGAACACCGCAGTGTGCTTGGCGGAATCAAAGGTTTTGCCGCCGGTGTAAACATAAAGTGGGTCGCCTTGAACGTTGTAAATCATGCGTCACCTCCAGTTGGGGTGGCGGCTTTATCGGCGTCTTTATCTGCCGCTTTTTCGGCAGCCTTCAAAGCTTTCTTCAAGTCGTCCACCAAATCATCTGGATCTTCCAAACCAATGGACAAGCGCACAGTGCCAGGGCCAATGCCAGAGGCCTTGAGGGTTTCGTCGTCAACCCTAAAGTGTGTGGTGCTAGCGGGATGAATGACCAAGGATCTGCAATCGCCCACGTTGGCCAAGTGACTGAAAACCTGCAGGGCTTCAATGAAAGCTTTTCCTTGCGCGCGAGTGCCTCGAATGTCAAAGCTGAACACAGAGCCTGCACCGCGCGGCAATAATTTTTGGGCCAGTGCGTAGCTGGGGTGTGTTTCTAGCATGGGATGTCCCACGCGACTCACCATGGGGTGAGCCGCCAAGAAGCTCACTATTTTTTCGGTATTGCTCACATGGCGTGCCATGCGCAGCGGCAAAGTTTCGATGCCTTGCAAAATAAGCCACGCGGTGTGAGGGCTCATACAGGCGCCAAAATCTCGCAAGCCCTCACGACGTGCCCGCAACAAGAAAGCACCTACCGTGCTTTCTTCGTCAAACACCATGTTGTGAAAGCCTTCATAGGCTTGTGTGAGTTCCGCAAACTTGCCCTTTGTGTTGGGGCCTGACCAATCAAAGCTGCCACCATCCACCACCAAGCCACCAATCACGGTGCCATGACCCGATAAGAATTTGGTGGCAGAGTGCACGATCAAGTCAGCCCCATGTTCCAGCGGTTTCATGAGCCACGGCGAGGTGAGGGTGGCATCGACCAACAGGGGCACGCCAGCAGCATGTGCAATTTGGCTGACGGCGGGTAAATCGAGCACATCCATGCCGGGATTGCCCACGGTCTCACCAAAGAACAACTTGGTGTTGGGTTTGACGGCGTTGCGCCAAGCGTCCAAATCGCCTGGTTTGACGAAGGTGGTTTCAATGCCAAATCGGCTCAGGGTGTAGTGCAGCAAATTGTGCGAGCCACCATACAGGGCTGAGGAGGCCACAATGTGCGAGCCCGCACCCATGAGGGTGCTGATGGCCAGATGCAAGGCGGCTTGGCCACTGGCGGTTGCAATGGCACCAATGCCGCCCTCTAAGGCCGCAATGCGTTGCTCCAATACCGCGTTGGTGGGGTTACTGATGCGGCTGTAGACATGGCCTGCTCGCTCTAAATTGAAAAGCGAGGCAGCTTGGTCGCTGGATTCAAAGACAAACGATGTGGTGAGGTGAATGGGGACTGCACGCGCACCCGTAGTGGGGTCGGGGGCTGCGCCTGCATGCAGGGCAAGTGTGTCAAAACCAGGGTCTGAGTAGCCGGGCATAGGTTCTCTCCGAAGATAAGACTGAAAGTTTCGGGCAAGTGCTTAAGGGTAAGCTTTTACTATTCTTTGCCAACATTGTGGGCTATATTAAGTGCTCATTAGGAGAACCCCATGAAAGTCAGTGACATCCTTCGCGTCAAGGGTCATAGCCTGATCACCGTCACCCCCGACGAAAGTCTGGCCACAGCCGTTCAAATCATGTCTGAGAAAGACATCGGTTCTTTGGTGGTCATGGCGCATGGCGATTTGGTGGGCATGCTCACATTCCGAGAAGTGATGCAAAGTTTGGCCCAAAACGGAGGTTCCATTGGCAATCTGTCGGTTCGCAAATCGATGGACGATGCCCCCATCACGTGCACCAGTGAAACTGAAATGGACGAGGTCAGGCGCATGATGCTCAATCACCATACGCGCTACATGCCCGTCATGGACAATCGCATGCTCATGGGCGTGATCAGCTTCTACGATGTGGCCAAAGCGGTGGTGGACAGTCAGAATTTTGAAAACAAAATGCTCAAAGCCTATATTCGCGACTGGCCAGAGGGTTCTGAGAAAGATCAGAAAGAAGCGCCCTCCCTCTGAGATAATGGGGGCTTATGAGCGGCAATACCTTCGGCACCCTATTCTCGGTCACCAACTTTGGTGAATCCCACGGCCCAGCCATTGGCTGCGTGATTGACGGATGCCCGCCTGGCATGCCCTTGTCAGAGGCAGACATCCAGCCCGACCTTGATCGCCGCCGTCCTGGCACCTCCAAATTTGTCACGCAGCGCAATGAACCCGACACCGTTCAAATTTTGTCGGGCGTGTACCAGGGACTGACCACGGGCACGCCAATTGCCTTGCTCATTCAAAACACCGACCAGCGCAGCAAAGACTATGGCGACATTGTTCAAACCTTTCGCCCAGGCCATGCCGACTTCACCTACTTGCGCAAGTACGGCCTGCGAGATCCTCGCGGCGGAGGTCGTTCTTCTGCGCGTTTAACGGCGCCCATGGTTGCGGCAGGTGCCGTTGCCAAAAAATGGCTGGCAACACAGTTGGGCACCACCTTCAAAGGTTGTATGACGCAAATTGGTGAAGTGCCCATTGGCTTTGAAAGCTGGGACCACGTACACCACAATCCATTTTTTGCGCCTGTGGCCGACGTCACCGTGCTGGAAGATTACATGAATGCTTTGCGCAAGTCAGGCGACTCATGTGGTGCTCGCTTGCGAGTGGTCGCTCAAGGCATGCCAGTGGGTCTGGGGCAGCCCTTGTTTGACAAATTGGATGCCGACATTGCTTACGCCATGATGGGCATCAATGCGGTCAAGGGTGTCGAGATTGGCGCAGGCTTTGCATGCGTCACCCAAAAGGGCAGCGAACATGGCGACCCCATCACACCCGATGGTTTTGTGGGCAACAACGCCGGCGGTGTGCTGGGCGGTATCAGCACAGGTCAAGACCTTGAAGTGTCGATCGCCATCAAACCCACCAGCTCGATTCTCATTCCCCGTCCCTCCATTGACACGCAGGGCAACGCTGTTGAAGTGCTCACCAAGGGTCGACATGACCCTTGCGTGGGTATTCGTGCAACACCCATTGCCGAGGCCATGTTGGCATTGGTGGTGATCGACCATGTGTTGCAACACAGAGCCCAGTGCGGCGACCTTGTTCACCCGACCAAAACCTAAGGGCCTTTGATGCCCAACGCAGCAGCGGCCAATCGCCGTCAATTGATTCCCTTTGCGGCTGTTTCGGCCAGCTACTTTGCCCACATTGGATTCTTCAATCCGTATTTGCCGCTGTGGTTGAAAGAGTTGGGCTTTGGCTTGGTGGCCATCAGCATCCTCACTTCCATTCAGGCTGCGACTCGCTTGTTTGCACCTTACGGTTGGGGCTGGCTCAGTGACCATACAGGCGAGCGCGTGAAGTTGCTTCGTTATGGGGCCAGCATGGCGCTGATCTGTGCTTGTTTGTTGTTTATGGAGCTTGGCCCTATTGGTCTTGGGCTTGTATTTTTGGTGATGTTTGCCCACACCAGTTCGATGATGCCCATGAGTGAAGCTGCCATGGCGCATTTGGTGAGCCAGGGCGGGGCCTTTGATGCCAAGCGCTATGGCCGCGTGCGTTTGTTTGGCTCCATCGGCTTCTTGGTCACGGTGTTCATGGCAGGCGCTTGGTTTGAGCATTTCGGCATGAAAGATTTTCCCGGATGGACCGTGTTGAGTTTAGCTGCTGTCACCATCAGTGTTTGGCTATTGCCCGACTTGAAGGAGGCCGTCACTGTTCAGGATGAGAAGGTGGCCATTTGGCCGGTGCTTGTCCAAGAGCCCGTGAAGTGGTTTTTTATTACCGCATTTTTTCACGTGCTGTCGCACATCGGGGTGTATGTCTTTTTCTCTTTGTACCTCGATTCATTGGGGTATAGCAAAGTTTGGATTGGCATGCTTTGGGCGGTTTCCGTCATTGTTGAAATTGGCTGGTTTTTCACCCAAGCCAAGTGGATGCCTCGCTTGTCCCTCACCGCTTGGTTGGTGGTTTGTTCTGCGGCCATGGCTTTGCGCATGGGCCTGACGGCGCAATGGGCCGATGTGCTTTGGGTTTTGCTCATTGCGCAGGCCCTTCACGCCCTCACCTTTGCTGCCAATCACACCGCTTGCATTGCCTTGTTGTCCCATCATTTTCCAGGGCGATTGCGCGGCCGTGGACAAGCGCTCTATACCGTCATTGCTTATGGTTTCCCGGGTGTGCTGGGGGGCTTGGCGGGCGGCTTGCTGAGTGACCAATTGGGCTTGCAAAGTGTTTATTGGGTTTCCCTGATCACGGCCCTGATGGCCACTGCTGCTGCCTACCGTGTCTGGCGCTTGCAGCACCCAGCAAGATCGATGCAGCAAGTGCCTTGATTGTGTGATCCATTCAGCCATTTCAAGTTTGACATGACCTTGCTTCAAAAACCAATTCAAATTGCACCGGAGGTTTTGAATGGCTTGCCATCTCCAGAGGCCGCATGCCTTTTGAGGGGGCGGCGATGGGAGTTGCCTGGGCCCATGATTTGGCATGAGTGGGGGCATGAGGCTTTGGACCAAGGGGCTTCAACCTTGGTGTTGCTTCATGGTGGCAGTGGCAGTTGGATGCATTGGATACGCAATGTCGCGCCCTTGGTGGCCGATGGATTCCATGTTCTGGCCGTCGATTTGCCCGGCTTTGGTGACTCGGCTTTGCCAGAGCATGGCGGCGATGTTGATGCGTTGATTGAGCCTTTGCATGCGGCTTGGCAAGCAACTTGGCCCTCGCTGCCAGCATCCGACAAGGTGAGTTTCATTGGCTTTTCCTTTGGCGGTATGGCTGCCGCACTGTGGTTGGCTGCTTACCCGCAGGATGCGGCCAACTTGATTTTGGTCGGCTCGCCTGGCCTCGGGATTCAATCGCCCCACAGAGTGCCCTTGAAGGGTTGGCGGCACCTGGCAACAGAGGAGCTGCAAATTCAAGCGCACAGGCACAACCTGCTGGCCTTGATGCTGCACGATGAGCGCAAGCTCGATGAATTGGCCATGGCTGTACACCGATTGAATGTGGCGCGCGACCGAATGCCTCGCAGGCGTTTGTCGGGTACACCCATTGTGGCCAATGCCCTGCCACACATTGAGTGCCCTGTGCATGTTATTTATGGCGAGTGGGATGCCCTGTACCAAGGCTGCATGTCAGACGTAGAAAAGCTTTTCCAAAACCTTACTCCTCGCTTGGCATCTTGGCAGTTGGTGGAGGGCGCTGGGCACTGGGCGCAGTTTGAAGCGCCACAGGCTTTTCAGCTTGCTTTGAAAAAGACTTTGTAGCCTGTTTGGTTTTTTGCTTTTTAGTTTTGTTTGCTCAGGCTTTGCTTTGAACAGCAGACACAGCAGCTCGCAAGCCCAGTAAATAACTGTCGACCCCAAATCCAGCAATTTGACCTCTTGCAATTTCTGCAATGACCGATTGATGCCGGAAGGCTTCGCGTGCGTGAATGTTGGACATGTGAACTTCGATGATGGGGCAAGTCAAAATGGCCAAGGCATCGCGAATGCCGTAGCTGTAGTGCGTCCATGCACCCGCATTGATCATCACGGCCTCAATGCCATCGGCATGCGCTTTGTGAATTTTTTCAACCATGTCGCCTTCGAAGTTGGTTTGAAAGCATTCCACTTCGGCCCCTAAATCTTGGCCGAGTTGTTTCACTTGTGCATCAATTTCAGCCAAGGTGATGGTGCCGTACTGGGCAGGATCACGCTTGCCAAACATGTTCAAGTTGATGCCGTTCAAACACAAAATTTTCATGATCATCCTCAAAGGTGGGGCCTTGAAAGATCCCTAGTGGAATCATGGAATCTGGGCCCAGAACGCCGATTTTCCAATATTTGAGGCAATATGGCGCTTTTATTCTAAAAACTTTTGCCATGTCTGCCACTTTAAAAATCGATTTTGTCTCTGACATTGCCTGCCCATGGTGTGCTGTGGGCTTGGGCGCACTTGAGCAAGCCTTGGGCAGGCTCGAGGGTGAAGTGACCGCAGATCTGCATTTTCAGCCCTTTGAATTGAATCCCAACATGGGCCCCGGGGGTCAGGATTTAAGTGAACATCTCACCGCAAAATACGGTTCAACCCCAGAGCAGCAAGCTCAGATTCGCGCCAACATTTCAGCGCGAGGCGAAGAGGTGGGTTTCAAATTCAACCCTGAAGGTCGTGGCCGTGTTTACAACACTTTCAATGCACACAGATTGCTCCACTGGGCGGGCGTGAAAGGGCCAGCCAGAAGTCAACACGCATTGAAAAAAGCCTTGCTCGAGGCGTATCAAGGCCGGGCAGAACGTGTCGAATCGGATGAGGTTTTGTTGAACGTGGTGGCTTCGGTCGGCTTGGATGTGGCTGAAGCAAAAGCTATTTTGGCCTCTGACACCTATGGCCAAGAGGTGCGCGAGGTAGAGCAGTTTTACCAACAAGCAGGCATCCATTCTGTGCCTGCCGTCATCATCAATGACAAGCATCTGATTTCGGGCGGTCAACCGGCAGAGGTGTTTGAGCAGGCCCTCCGAAGAATCGCTGCTGGTGAAGTTTGAGAGATGCCTGCACTGACTGTTTACTACGATGGCAGCTGCCCGCTGTGCCGGCGTGAAATTGCTTTTTATCAAGGCAATCCGGATGCGGCTCAATTGGCTTGGCATGACGTCAGTGTGAACTTTCAGGCCAACGACGATTCAAGCCTGGGAGATGGTCTCAATTGCCAAAGAGCCATGGCTTTCTTTCATGTGCGCGATGCGCAGGGCAACTTGTTTGAAGGTGGCGCAGCATTTGCTCGCCTTTGGCTGGAGTTGCGCGGTTGGCGATTGGCCGGTCGGGTGTTTTCGGTGCGGCCTTTTAGTTGGGCCATTGATGTGGGCTACAAAATGTTTTTGCCCATCCGGCCCACTGTGCAAAAGTATTTGCTCAAATGGGATGCGCGCCATTCATGAGTCAATACCAAGCTTTGGTGCTGGGTGCAAGTGGCGCCATTGGAAATGCCTTTGTGTCGCACTTTCAGCAAGACCCTGATTGCTCGTTGGTGGTGGGCTTGTCCCGCCAAAGCGAGTTGCATTTTGAATTAGAAAACGAAGCCAGCATGGCGCAATGTGCGGCGCAATTGCAAAGCCCAACAGGCCCTTATGGTGTTTGTCAATTCAAGTGGATGATTGATGCTACAGGCGCATTGACCATTGATGCCCTTGGGCCTGAAAAGCGAATCGAAGCATTGAATGCCCAGCAACTTCTCAGGCAGTTTGAGGTCAACGCGGTAGGTCCAGCCTTGTTGATGAAGCATTTTTTTCCATTGCTCCCTGCCCAAGAGCCATCGTGCTATGCCACTTTGTCTGCGCGTGTTGGCAGCATTGAAGACAATCACAAGGGCGGGTGGTATGGCTACCGTGCAGCCAAGGCCGCTAGAAACATGTTGCTGCAAACAGCAGCCATTGAAGTCTCTCGAAAAAAGCCACTGTGTGTTTTTGCAGCCTTGCAACCTGGCACGGTTCAGTCCAAACTGTCTTCCAATTTTGTGGCGGCACCAGACGCCATGGCGCCAGAAGAATCAGTGTCTAAATTGATGGCTGTTTTGTCAGGCCTAAAGCCCAACGGTCGGGCGCAATTTGTCGACCATGCTGGGCAGCTTATTCCATGGTGATAATTTGATAGAAGGGAGAAACATGAGCGAAGATCCAAGATGTTGTGGCACAGGTACTTGCATCATTGACCCCGAGGGTCGTTGTTGGTGCGGTCAGCAATGGGACGGCGAGAAAATGGCCATGCCCAAATTAGAACTTTCAGCAGATGATGCCCAAAAGCCGCCATCTAATCAGAACCAGTCATCTGCACCCTCCCCATGATTCAGACACTCTATACCGGCTGTTTCAAACTGCTGTTGATCGGCCTTGCATTCACGGGGTGCTTTCAAGCCACGGCCAGTGAACTGTCTGATTTGCTCAAAAAATCAGACCATGTGCTGCTCATACGACATGCATTGGCGCCTGGCATTGGTGATCCTGCGGGTTACAAACTTCAAGATTGCAAGACGCAGAGAAATCTAGATGCCAAAGGCCGCGAGCAAGCGCAAAAAACGGGTCAATGGTTGAGGATGCAGGGTGTTGGCAATGCACTTGTATTTACCAGTGCCTGGTGTCGGTGCAAAGAAACAGCTGAAAACTTGGCTTTTGGCACGCCAGTGCTAGAAGCTTCCTTGAATTCATTTTTTGACAATATGCGTCAAGGTCCTCAAAGCAATTTGAATTTGCAAAAGTTCATTGGCAGTCAAATCAAAAGCAAAGGCGACAAGGCTCTGATTTTGGTCACCCACCATGTGAACATTGCCGAGTTCACTGGCGAAAACATCGGATCTGGCGACATGGTGTTGGCACAAGTGAATGCTGCAGGAAAAATGGTGTCATTCAAAATCTACCCTAGTCCTTTCTAAACCAAACGCATGCACGCTTGAACAATCAGCCAAGCAGGGGCCTTATTTCGACTTTGCGATTGCAAGCTTTGGAGCCTTCAAAAGCCAGTTGCGTGGCGGCCTCTAGATCGGCAGCTTGAATCAGCCAAAATCCACTGTAGTTTTCTTGAGAATCAAACAAGGGCTTGTTGCTTGCCTTGTTGGCGTCATTTCGATTGTCGATCACATTGCCATGAACGGGCGCAGCAAGGCCACCCGCAAAAATCCAATGGCCCTTGGCTCTAAGTGTGTCATTGAATGCGTCTATTGTCAGCATCTCTTCGGGCGTGCCTGAAGCAGACAAATTGTCGATGACAAAGATCATGAATTTTTTTGTCATGAGGGCTCCTTTTATCGTTGGAGTGCTTTTTCAATTTTGTGCCTAGCCACGGTGCTTTTTGGAATTTTGAAAGCAGGGCTTTTGCCACCCGCATGCTCAATCAGGGCATCCTGAAACCACGAGCGCACATCCTCTTCAAGGCCAATGCCGTGCATGAAGTTGTAGATGGCTTTTTTCAAACCCAATCCCAAGAGATCGTGATCGACACCGGTAGGGTCAATAAAACCGATGTCGTTTTTGCCAAAGCTCACGGGTGGCAATGGAATGAGCTCAATGCCATATTCTTCGGGGTTCAAACCCACGGGCGAGTGAACTGTGCAGGCAAATCTGTGGAAGAAGCCGCTTTGAATGCAGCCGTTTTCAAACAGCTGGCGCACATACTCAAGCGCGTCAACGGTGTCTTGCACAGTTTGTGTGGGGAAGCCGTACATGAGGTAAGCGTGTACCAATATACCTGCCTCTGAAAAGCCTTTGGTCACTTGCGCCACTTGCTCTACCGACACCCCTTTTTTCATCAGCTTG
>SXGQ01218462.1_pt1 | contig 34645 bp, 25 predicted proteins | sample 3178371 | NCBI WGS metagenome assembly SXGQ01 (sample SAMN11356859, study PRJNA531348) | freshwater metagenome | isolation source: freshwater sample F1-20 | place: China: Fuxian Lake, Yuxi | collected 2017-12-25 | reverse complement strand
TCGGTCATCCACGGCTGCCATCACGAGCAGGACATCTTCCAGATGGGCGGGTTGCGCCGGCGGATGCCTTTCACTTTCTGGACATTCACGATCGGCGTGCTCGCGATCATGGGCCTGCCGGGTCTCGCGGGCTTCTTCTCCAAGGACGCGATCCTCTACCTTGCCTGGGAAAAGGACTCCGCCGTCTTCGGCGTGCTCGCGTTCACGGCGGCCCTCACGGCGTTCTACATGCTGCGTCTCTGGCGCATCACTTTCCTCGGCGAGGCGCGCGGGGAGGGTGCTCGGCATGCGCATGAGGGCGGGCCGACACTGACCGCGCCCCTCGGGCTGCTCGCCGTCCTTTCCGTCATCGGCGGCCACGGATGGTTCTTCAACGCGGTGCTCGGGGGAAGCTTTGACGGAATCATGGACGAGGTCGTCCACCCGTCGGGCGCCGCGCACATGGTCATCCTCGTGACCAGCGTCGCCGTGCTGGTCGTGGGTGCGGGCGCCGCATGGCTCCTCTATCCTTCCGCCGGCGACGACGCCCTGGCGCGCCGCGCCCCCGGTCTTTTCGGGCTGCTCGGGGCGCTGCGCGAATCGTTCGACCGCGGCTACGGGTGGTACGTCGCGAAAGTGCAGCAACGTTTAGCCATGCTGCTCAATTTCCTCGAGCAGATCCTGCTGGCCGGTCTCATCGTTCGCGGCCTCGCCGGGATGGTGGGGCTCTTCGGCCTCGGCGCGCGCGCCCTGCACACCGGCAACGCCAACGCCTACGCCTATTGGTTCCTGCTCGGCCTCGCCGTCCTTTGGGCCGCCGCCACGGGCTACCTGACCTTCTGACGCCATGGCCGCCCTGTTCGACCCTTTGCTCATCGCCATCGTCGCGCCCCTCGTGGTCGCGCTGGCGATCGGCTGCGGACTGCCCAAGCGGTGGTCGGTGCGGCTGGCCTACGCCGGATTCGGCATCCCGCTGCTGATGGCGCTGCATGTCTGGTGGCACTACTCGGCCCAGACCCCGGTTTCCGGCTACGCCTTCCTCCGCCAGTATTCCACCGGCCTCGATGGCCTTGGTATGTCGTTGAAGCTCGGACTCAACGGTGTGGCGCTGCCCCTGTTCGTGATGGCGGGGATTGTCGGCTTCGCGGCCGGTCTTTACGCCATCCAGTCGCAGGCGGAGCGGCTGAAGATCTACCTGATGCTACTGCTCGTGATGCAGGGCGGCCTGATGGGCGTCTTCGCGAGCGTCGACATCCTGTTCCTCTATTTCTTCCACGAGCTGGCGCTGATCCCTACGTTCATCATGGTCGGAATCTGGGGTGGTCGCGACCGCGGGTACGCGGCCATGAAGATGACGATCTACCTCACGCTGGGCGCGATGATCTCGCTTCTCGGCTTGATCGCCCTCTACGCGCGCAGCGGCGCGAACACCTTCGATCTCATCGCGCTCCGCGAACACCTGGCGCGCTTCCCACTGGCGGAGGCCGTGCAGCGCGATCTGTTCGGCCTGCTCGCGCTCGGCCTCGGCATCTTGGTCTCGCTCTGGCCCCTCCATACCTGGGCGCCGCTCGGTTACGGCGCCGCGCCGAGCTCCAACGCCATGCTTCACGCCGGCGTGCTCAAGAAGTTCGGCCTCTACACGCTGATCCAGGTCGCGCTGCCGCTGCTGCCCGCCGGCCATGCCCATTGGGCGTCGGCGCTCGCTTGGCTCGCGGTGATCGGCAACGTGCTGATCGTCGGCTTCGTCACGATCGCCCAGCGGGATCTCAAGCAGATGATCGGCTGCAGCTCGGTCATGCACATGGGCTATGCGTTCCTCGGGATCGCCGCCGGTTCCGCCGTCGGCGTCGGGGGCGTCATCCTCATGATGGTCGCGCACGGCTTGTCGGTCGCGCTGCTGTTCCAGCTTGCGACGTGCATCCATCACCGCACACACACGTTCGCCCTCGCAGAGATGGGCGGGCTCGCGCGGCCGGCGCCGGTGCTCGCCGCATTCTTCGTCGCGGCGACGTTCGCCAGCATCGGCCTGCCGGGCTTCGCCAACTTCTGGGGTGAAATCGCGATCTTCGTGGCCCTCTGGAAGTACTCGCCGCTCATCACCAGCCTCGCGGTCGCGGGGGTCGTGATCTCCGCCATCTACGGCCTGCGCGCCGCGGCCCGGGTTTTCTTCGGGCCCGCGACGGAGCGCATGAACGAGGTCGCCTCGCGCCAGCCGCCTGCGGATCTGCGTTGGTCCGAGCGTGTTCCCGCCCTCGTCCTGCTCGCGGCGCTGCTCTTCATCGGCTTCTGGCCGCGTTCGTTGTCCTCGGCCATCAACCCGGCGCTGCCCGCCTCGCCGGTCGCGGTCGCCCCCGTCTCCCGATGACCCTCGAAGCGCTCCGACTCGCCGCCGCCGACAACCTCTGGGGCGCCATCATGCCCGAGCTCATGCTGGGCTGCATCGCGCTGCTGCTGCTCGGCCTGGAGATCGTGCTGCCGCGGAGGCTGCACGCGGTCATCCCCGACGTCGCGTCCGCGGGACTGCTGGGTACGCTGCTTGGTCTCGTGCTCAACTGGAGCTCGGTCTCGGTCGGCCGGGAGACCTTCAACGGGCTGCTCTTCCACGGCACGAGCGGGCAGCTGATGCGGGTGTTTTTCGTCCTCTCCGCGCTTTTTGTCTGCCTGCTCGCCCGCGTGATCCTCCCGCGCCACACCGCGCCGCGGGTCGAGTTCCACCATATCCTGCTCGTGGTCACGGCGGCGATGATGCTCCTCGCCCAGAGCAACCACTTCGTGATGCTGTTTGTCGCGCTCGAGGCCGCCACCATCGGGCTCTACCTTCTGGTGGGTTATTTCCGCGGGAGCACCGCCTCCCTCGAGGCCGGGCTCAAGTTCGTGATCATGGGCGCGCTCAGCTCCGGGCTGCTGCTCTTCGGCATTGTTCTGCTCTACGGCGTGGCCGGCAACCCGGCCCTGTCCGGGCACACCACGCAGGCGCTGCACTTCGCCGAGCTCTCCCGCTTCCTCGCGGCTAACCCCGACAATTTCGTCGCTTCGCTCGGCGTGGTGCTGGTGCTGGCCGGCGTCGCCTTCAAGATCGGCGCCTTCCCGTTCCAGATCTGGGTGCCTGACGTCTATCAGGGCGCTCCCACGCCGGTCACGGCGTTCCTCGCCGTCGCCTCCAAGGGCGCCGGATTTGCCGTGCTCATGGCGCTGTGCGGGCAGGGCGGGGCGTTCGCGGCCTATGGCTGGCTAACGACGCCGGTGCTGACCGCGATGGCCGCCGCCACCCTCCTCTTTGGAAACATCGCCGCCCTTACCCAGCACAACGTGAAGCGGTTGATCGGTCTCTCCGGCGTGTCGCACGCCGGCTTCCTGTTGCTGGGCGTGGTCGCCTCGGCGCAGACCCCCATGGCCGCCGGCGCGGTTTACTTCTATCTCTTCGCCTACCTGGCCGCTTCCTTCGCGGTCTTCGGCGTGATGGCCCACGTGGCCGGCCGGGATGACTCCGAGCAGGAGCTCGACCACTACCACGGGCTCGCCAAGGAGAATCCCTTCCTCGGGGCGGTGTTGGCGATCGGGCTCGGTTCGCTCGCGGGCATCCCGCCGCTCGCCGGTTTCATGGGCAAGTTGTTTATCCTGGTCTCCGCCTTTCAGGCCGGAGCGCGTGCCTTGCTGGCGATCGCGGCCCTCGGCGTGGTGATTTCGATCTACTACTACTTCGGTTGGATCAAGGCGGCCTTCTTCGAGACCTGGACGCCCCCGGCCGGTGAAGGGTCGGGCCCCTCGCGTCCTGAACGCACGCCGGTTGCGCCGGTTGCGGCGCTCGTGCTCGGGGCGCTCGCCCTGGCGTCGATTGCCATCGGCTTCTATCCCGGCCCGCTCGGGGAACTCCTGATCCTGCGCTGAGGTCCGGCCGCGTCTCGGCCGCCGCGCCCCGCGCCCTTTCCCGCGGGCCTCCCTCAGGGCTTGCGCCGGAGCCCCCGCTTTGCGGCCATCTTCCGCGCCGCATGAGAATCACCGGGCTCGCCCTTGTACCGCCGCCGACCGCCGCCGACCTGCCCAAGGTCACCCCGGAACTGCTCGCCTCGGTGCTGGCTCGTTACTCGCGCAGCAACGAGGGCCTCGCGGCCATCCTCGCCAAGGTCGATCTCGCCAACCCGGACGCCTCGATCGACCGCATCCTGAAGTTCGTCGACTACGGGCACGCCTCGATCGGCGGCCTGACCGGCGGGCTCGCGATCGCCCTCGACGACGTCTCGATGTGGCTCGCTTACAAGGTGTTTGAGATCGCGACGATGGCCGACGGCCAGGAATCGAGCACGCGCTACATCACCATGGACGCCGCGAATGTTCCGACGGCGGAGGAACTCGGTATCCCGGCCGACCTCGCGGGGCGCTGGCGGGACATCGTCGCCCGGGCTTTCGCCGCCTACCATGCGGAGTACGCGCGGCTCGACGCTTTGGGAGCCGCGGAACCGCACCGCGTGCGATTGCCGGCCGGCGCGACCCCGGCGGTGGCGAACCGGTTGCGGAAGAACTTCGCCCTCGATCGCGCCCGCTACTTCATCCCCGTGGCGACGCGCACCAATCTCGGTCTGGTGCAGTCGTCGCGCATGTGGGCGATGACCGTGAAGCACCTTGCGTCGTTGCCGCATCCCGAGGCGCAGGCCGCGGCCCGACTCATCCGGGACGAGCTTTTAAAGCAGTCGCCGCGGCTGATGCGGCACAGCCAGGCCGAGGAGTCGTACCGCGAGCAGGCCCGCCAGGAGCTGGAGTGCTCGCTCGCGCTGGGACGCGAGCGGCTTTCCTGCGAGGCCTTGCGGGATGAGGTCTGGGTTCACGTCGACCGAGCGACGCCACCGTGGCTGCCGGAGACCCAGCCGGTTGCCGAGGCGTTGCGCCACCGCGCCAACCGCTACGGGCAGCAGGGGACCGCCACGCGCCGCATGCGCGTGAGCTTCGCGTGGAACAACATGGCGATCGCCGAGCTGCGCGACTTGAACCGCCATCGGACCGGCCATCGCTTCACGCCTTTCATCCAGGCGGGTTTCTACCTGCCGCCCGAGGTCGAGCGCTCCGCTCACGCCCGGCTGCTCGAGGACCAGCTGGCGCTGACCCGCGAGCTTCTGGCTCGCGGCTCCCCGGCCTATGTGCATTCCCTGCTGCTCGGTGCCCAGACACCTTTCGAACACGGCACGCACGCCGACAAGTTCATCTACGAGGCCGAGCTGCGCACCGGCATGGGAGCGCATTTCCGCTACGCCGAACACCTGGGCGCGGCTCTGACCCGTTTTCTCACGTTGGTGCCCGAGGCCCGCGGCTGGGTGACCGAGGGCACCGCGGAGCCCGAGTAGGCCCGGCGGCCCCGTGCCTAGTTTTGGGTTGGCGACGTTTCCGCCGCCGGGCATCAACGGGAGGCCCTTTTCCTTGATGCGTTCCCGAATCGCCGCCGTCGTGCTCGTGTCAGTGATCTCGGTCGCGCGGGGTGCCGACGCCACCAGTCCGGTCAACCCGGCGCAGCGCAACGAACCTTTCGCCCCGCGGCCCGGAGTCGCGCCCGAGCGCCAGGCGCCGGCGGATTCGGTCAACCAGCAGGTGCAGGAGAGCCGCGTGGCGCCGCCGCTCGTGGAGCGGAAGGACTCGTCCCTCGGCGCGCGCCGCGCGCCGGTGACCGTCGGTGAGACGCGGGAAAAGGAGATGATCGGCAAGGAGGTGCGGCCGCCGGAGACTTTGCCGCGGCCGCTGAGCGCCTTTGATCACCAACTGTCCGCCCGCTCCACCAGGGAAGAGACGCTGCGCCCGCCGACGGTGACGAGGTACCAGGAGAGTCTCGACGCGGCGAGCGCGAGCAACATGGCGCGCTTTCCCGCGTTGGGCGGCGCGACGACCGCGAAGATCAACCGTTTCGTCTTCCGCAAGAACCCCGGGGAGCCGGATCGGGCGCTGGTTGACGCGCCCGTGACGCCGGCGGCGGTCGGAAACGCGCCCGCCCGCTGAAGGTGCGCTCCGCATGAGCCGCTTCCGGGTTCTTCAGTTCAACATGCAGTTCGGGCAGTGTTGGGACGAGGAGCGTCCCGACGAGGCCCCGATGCGTCTGGATCTGACGCTGGCGGAAATCCGCCGTCATGACGCCGACGTCGTGATGTTGCAGGAGGTCGAGCAGGCTCAGCCCGGCGGGCGGCAGGTGGCGCCTCCGCCCAACTACACGCGGCTGCGGGATGCCCTGCCGGGATACCACGGCTGGTTCAGCTATCCCCGCGCCGATCCCCGCGAGCTGCCGTTCGGCATCGGCCTGGCGATCCTCGCGCGCACCGAGCTGGGCGAGTGCACGCGCGTGGACCTGCCGTCGCCGCCGATCGAGTTTGCTTTCCAGGGGCGGCGAACGACGCCCACCGACCGCCTGCTCATCGGCGCGCGCACGATCATCGCCGGCCGCGAGGTGCAGCTCCTCAACACCCATCTGTTGGCTTTCTTTATGCTCGGCTCGAGCAGCACCCGGAATCCCTTTCAGCGCCAAATGGTGGCGGAGCAGCTGGAGGCGGCGACGGGACCGGTCCTACTTGCGGGGGATTTCAATGTGAGCGGCCACGCGTCGCTTGTGGCGGAATTCGCGGCGCGGGGGTTCCTGACGGTCCAGGACACGCGGCCCACGTGGCGGCGCCGTCCCTACGTCCTCGACCATATATTCCATAACTCCCCGCTGCGGTGCGTCGCTCACCGGGTCGAGCCGACCCCGGCCAGCGACCATCATGTCCTGGTGGCGGACTTTGAGTTCGCCTGAGCGGTGCCGGCGGAAAACGCGCCTGCTCAGGCGCGGCGCACGCGCTCCTTCTCCTCCTCCCTCTCCTCCTCGATCCGGGCTCGTTCGCCCGCCATCTGGCGGCGGATCTTCTCCGCGTCATCCAGCTTCTGTTCAGCGAGGGCGTCGTCGAGTTGTTTGCGCAGGAAGATCTCCCGCTCCGCCAACCTGCCCTGGTAAACGCGATCGATCTCGGCCAGTCGCGCCTTCTTCTCCGGCGTGAGCGGGCGCGAGGACTGCGGGTCGGACTTGGCGAGGCGTTCCATGGCGAGCTCGTAGGCACTTTTCATAGGATAAAAGGAGCTTCGAGTTCCGACGGGTTCAAGCGCGCTCTCTCGCGGCCGGACTTCAATCCGCGCCGTAGCTCACCCCCAGCAGCAGTGTGAACGCGACAACGGCAAACGGCGGCCACCAGCCGCCTGCCTCGCGGCGCCAGCCGCGGGCGTAGCCGGCGAGGATCGTCGCGATCAGCAGAGTCAGGGCCGCCGGTCCGACCCACGCGGCGGAGTAGCGGGCGGCGAGGTAAGTGCCGGGAAACTCGACGCCGGCCTGGAGGGCGCGCTCGATGAGCAGCAACACCAGCGCCGCGGCGTGGTTGGCGAGGACCGCCGCCCCGTCGAGCCCGCCGAGCCCGAACAGCAGCGAGGCGAATCCCGCGACCGTCACACCGATCGCGGCCGGGATCAGCGCGAGGTTGGCGACCAGCGAGCCCGGCGTGAGCAGTTGGAAGTACTGCAGGCCGGTGAGCACGCTCACCAGGGACGTCGCGACCCCGATGGCGAGCGCCCCGCTGATCCACCTCCAGCAGGCGGCGACGACCGCCTGGCCACGGGTCCAGGCCACCTCCGGCACATCCCGCCACGGACTGGCGCGGCGCGCCCAGCATGCGGCCAGCGGCAGACCCAGCAGCAGCAGCGCGAGCACGATCGCGTAGCTCATCACGAAACTCGCGCTGAAGACCTGCAGCGGCGCGACCACGACCGAGGCCGCGGCCGAGGCGGCCAGCGCCGCCAGCACGTTGCCCGGCCGGCCGAAGACGAACGCGGCCTGCAGAAAGGTCGCCATCAGCCATGCGCGCACCGCCGACGGCGACGCTCCGGTGATGTCGACGAACACCCAGAGGAGCGTCGCCGCCAGGACGAAGCGCGGACCCGGGGGGACGCGGGCCAGTGCAAGCAGCGCGTGCAGCGCGAGGGCGATCACGCCGATATTCAGGCCGCTGATCGCGAAGAGATGCATGCTTCCGCTGCGCAGGAAGACCGCCTGCTGCTCGTCGCTGATCTCGTGTTTCTCGCCGAGCATCATGCCCCGGAACAACGCGGCGATCTCCGGCCGTTTTCCCGCCAATCCAAGGTTCAGGATTTCGCGGAAGCGCGTCGCGGCGGCGGCGCAAAAACGGTCATACGCCGGAGCGGGCCGCTCCTCCGCGAGCATCCGCCCGCGGCCGAGCCGGAAGTTCAGTCCCGCGGCGACCAGGTAGTCATCAAACGATCCGGGCGCGGGCTGCGCGGGGAGGGCGGTCAGCACACCGATCGTCCGGAATACCGCGCCGCGGACGAGCCCGGGTCCCGGCCCCGGAAGGCTGAGTGAGAAATGCAACCGCTGGCCCGCAAGGTCGGCGAGGTGAAGCTCGGTCGACACGACGGCGGCCAATCCGGATACTCGGCCGGTCTCGCGGGAGGCGAACAGGCGTTCGATCCTCAATCGTAGTTCGGCCTCGCGCGGCGGAAGTTCCTCCCAGACGGATAGGCGGTTGCGATGGAGCGTTCCGGCGGCTGCTCCGGCGCAAAAAAGGGCGACGCAGAGGCAGGCGGCCCAGATGCGCGGCCGGTCGACCAGCGCCGACGCGAGAGCCGCGGCGGGCAGCGCGAACGCGAGGGGCGCGGCCGTCTGGTCCAGCCGCGCGAAATGCCCGGCGGTGAGTCCGGCTGCGGCCGGTATCACCAGCCAGAGCAACGGCGCGCGGTATCCAAGGGTGCGGTCCTGCATGGCGCCCCGGCGTACCGGCCCGCTCCGGCGGCGCGAGCGGTTATCCGCCGAAAATCGGGTACGGGTCGAAAATGCCTTTCCAAGGTCCGGGACGCACGAAAACCTCGGCCTCGTGCCCGCCGCCGACCAACGGGATTTCTTCGCCGACGAGCCGGCTTCGCCGACCGCCTCGGCAAGGGGCGGCCCGCGTCCCGCGCACCAGCCGCTCGCGGCGCGGATGCGGCCGCGGCGTCTGTGCGAGGTGGTGGGGCAGGACCACCTGCTGAGACCCGGCAGCCTGCTGCCGCGCCTCGTGGCCCAGAACCGTTTCGGGTCCCTGCTCTTCCATGGCCCGCCGGGGAGCGGCAAGACCAGCCTCGCCGAGGCGATCGCGGCCGAGACCGGCTGCCGGTTTGTCCGCGTCAACGCGGTCATGTCCAACGCCGCCGAACTGCGCGAGGTTCTCGCGGCCGCGCGCCGGAGGCCGAACGAGGCGACGATCCTCTTCATCGACGAACTGCACCGCTTCAACAAATCGCAGCAGGACCTGCTGCTGCCCGACGTCGAGGAGGGTGTCGTGCGCCTGATCGGGGCCACCACGCACAACCCGGGTTTTTATGTGAACCCGCCGCTGCTTTCCCGCAGCCATCTCTTCCGGCTCGAACCGCATTCGACAGCGGTCGTGGCGGGCGTCCTGAGCGCCGCGCTCGCCGACGCGGAGCGGGGCCTGGGAAGGCGCCGGGTGACCGCCCCGGAACGGCGGCTGGAGGAGCTGGCGGTGCTTTCCGACGGCGATTTGCGGCGCGCGCTCAATTCGCTCGAGGTGATCGCGCTCGGCCTCCCCGAGGGCGCGGAGATCTCCTCCGCGGACCTCGAGGTCTTCGCGCGCGAGCGGCGGATCCGGTACGACGCCGATGAGGATGAGCACCACGACACGATCTCGGCCTTCATCAAGAGTTGCCGCGGCGGTGATCCTGATGCCGCCATGTACTGGCTGGCGAAGATGCTGGCCGGTGGTGAGGACCCGCGCTTCATCGCGCGGCGGTTGGTGATCCTGGCGAGCGAGGACGTGGGTCTGGCGGACCCGCAGGCGCTGCCGCTGGCGGTGGCGGCGCACCACGCGGTGGATTTCGTGGGGTTGCCCGAAGCCGAGTACGCCCTCGCGCACGCCACGCTCTACATCGCCACCGCGCCGAAGAGCAACTCGGCCACCCTCGCGCTGGGTGAGTCCAAGCGGGTGCTGCGCGAGGAGCCGGTGCAGCCCGTGCCGGCGGCGCTGCGCAGCAAGGGCGGCCAGGCCAACAAACGGCACGGCCACGGGCAGGGTTATGCTTACTCGCATGACTTCCCGGAGGCCATTTCGGGGCAGGAATACCTGGAGCGCCCGCTCACGCTCTACACACCGAAGGCGGCGGGTTGGGAGTCGAAGATCGCGGATCGATTGGCGCGCTGGCGGGAGATCAAGGCGCGTCTGCGCGGAGGCGGGTGATTGCCGTGCGCGTGACGGCGGCTTGCGGGCCTGGGCGCGGAACGTAGGATGCGGGCCATGAGGTGCCTTGTCCTGTCGCTCCTGGGCTTGCTGACCGCCGCCGGCGCTCCTTCCGCGACGCCAGCCGGAAAAGCCGCGGGAAAGTCCGGGGAGACCCCGAGCATCGCGGGGCGGGAGATCGCGCGTCCCGGGAAAGGCTTCCTCGGCCTGGAAGTTCTCGCGGGCAATTTCCGCCTCACGTTCTACGACGAAAACCGGGAGGCGGTACCGCCCGCCGCCGCGCGGGCCGTGGTGCGGTGGACGCCGGCCAGCCGGCCCGGCTCCGAGTTCTTCGCGTTGGAGCATTCGGCGGATGGCAAGGCGCTGACCTCGCCGAAGACCGTGCGACCGCCCTACCAGTTCCGGCTTGTCCTGTCACTATTCGCCGCCGGGACGGAAGCGCCCTTTGAAACACACACCGTCGATTTCCGGCCGTAGCGGGACGGGTGGAGTCCGGAATCGGCTGCGCGCCGAGTTTCTGGTTGCGGTGTCACCCCCCCGCCTAGCGAATAGCCGGTTCATGAGCCTCGATTCGCCTCGCCCGCCGACCGTGGACGGTTCCCGCCTCCGGTTCGGCATCGCCGCGGCGCGCTTCAACGGCGCGCTGGTGGACACCCTGCTGGCGCGGGTGCAGGCGGGCTTGCACGCCGGTGGAGTGAAGGCGAAGGCGATCGAGGTCGTGCGGGTCCCCGGTTCCCACGAGGTGCCCTGGGCCGCGCAGGCGCTCGCGGCGAAGGGGCGTTTCGACTGCGTGATCAGCCTCGGCGTGCTGATCGCCGGCGACACGAATCATCACGAGATGGTGGGGCAGAGCGTGTCGCACGCGCTGCAGGCGGTCGCGCTGGACACCCGGATACCGGTGATCAACGGCGTGATCGTGGTGAACAATCTCGCCGAGGCGCGCGCCCGCTGCGGGGGAAGGATCGACCGCGGGGCGGAGTTCGCGGCGGCGGCCCTCGCGATGGCGGATCTGCGGCGGAGGACGCGCGCATGAGTCGGGAACTCTTCATCCAGCGGCGCGACAGCCGCGTGGCGGCGCTGCAGTACCTCTACGCGTGGAGCATCAATGAGCCGCGCAATCTCTCTGACGACCTCGGGACTTTTTTCGAGGGCTGCGAGAAGCCGCGTGACCACTACGCTTACGCCGAAGAGATCATCCAGGGCGTGATCCTGCATCAGGAGGAGATCGACGGCCACATCCGCTCGCTCGCGCAGAACTGGGATTTCGGACGCATTGCCAAGATCGACCTCGCGATCCTGCGGCTGGCGATCTTCGAGATGCTGCGGCGGCAGGACGTGCCCCCGGTGGTCTCGATCAATGAGGCGATCGATCTGTCCAAGCAGTTTTCCAACGCGGACTCCAAGCGCTTCATCAACGGCATCCTCGACCGACTGAAGAGCCAGCTCGGCCGCGACGCCCGCAAGGCGGGGTGAGGTTTGTTGCAGAAGAATCTGGAAATCAGGAAATCATGAGCCAATGGGGGATCTGACGAATCGTGACCTGAGCGGACGTGTCATTGATGCCGCCATCCGGGCTCATCAGATTCTCGGGCCGGGCTTCCTTGAGTCCGTCTACGAGTTCGCCCTTTGCGTGGAGCTCGAGTGTCGTGGAATTCCCTTCGAACGACGGAATTTGGTCCCTCTGAATTATGGGGGGAAGAAAATAGGTGAACACCGTCTGGATCTCCTGGTGGAAGGGGTCTTGTTGGTAGGACTCAAGGTCGTGCGTGAAATCGAAAATATCTTTTTCGCCGGCGGACGCTCTCAAATGAAAGGGGCCGGTTTGGACTCAGGTCTGATCCTCAACTTTGGCTCCATGCCGCTCGGAATAAAGCGCATCGGCCGTGAGCGCTCGGAGTCCTGATTCCCAGATTTCGTCTCCGGCTTCCCCCAGTCCCAGCCCCATTTCGATGTTCGGTCTATTCCGTAAATTCAAGGACGGTCTCGCCAAGACGGTCGCGGCGATCACCGAGCGCACGCGCGGCCTCTTCGGGGGACGCACCATCGACGCCGCCTCGCTCGATCAGCTGGAGGAGGCGCTGTACACGGCGGATTTCGGGGTCGAGACGACCAACGAGATTCTCGCCGAGATCCGCCAGGCCTACGCCAGGGACAAATCCCTGCAGGGCCGTCAGGCGGCCGAGATCGGGGCCGCGGTGCTGAGGCGTGTGCTCGCGGGCGCGGAGGCCGCATTGCCACCTCTGACCGCAGCCACGGGTCGCCCCGTGGTGATCACCATGATCGGCGTGAACGGATCGGGTAAGACCACGTCCTCCGCCAAGCTGGCCTGGCGGCTGCAGCGGGATGGGGCGAAAGTGATGCTGGCGGCGTGCGACACGTTCCGTGCCGCGGCGGTGGAGCAGCTCAAGGCCTGGGCCTCGCGACTGCAGGTGGAGATCATCGCCAGCCACACGGGCGCGGATTCCGCGGCGGTCGCTTTTGACGCCTGGCAGGCGGCGAAGGCGCGCGGGCATGATTACCTGATCGTGGACACCGCGGGACGTCTGCACACCAAGGACAACCTCATGGAGGAATTGGCGAAGATCCGGCGCGTCCTGCAGAAGCACGACCCGGCGGCCCCGCAGCACCGCTGGCTGGTGGTGGATGGTTCGCTCGGGAGCAACTCCATCGAGCAAGCGAGGGTTTTTCATCGCAGCTTCGGCCTCACCGGCCTGATCGTGACCAAGCTCGACGGCACGAGCCGGGGCGGCGCGATCGTCGGCATCTATCGCCAGTTGCGCATCCCGATCCTCTTCCTCGGCCTCGGCGAGCAGCCCGAGGACCTGCAGCCGTTCAGCGCCGAGAGCTACGCCAAGGCGGTTTTCGGGCTCGATTGAGATCGCCGCTCGGCGGGACGCCGGAGCAGCGGGAAAGAAAAAGGGCGGCGCCCGGAGGCGCCGCCCTGGAAGGATATCGGGATTATCCCGCCGCTCAGAACTTGAGCGTGTTGCGGAAGATCCAGTTACGCGCCGGGGACATCGCGAAGGAGCCCTCGGAGTACTTCTCGTCGGTCACATTGTAGAGACCGAAGTTCGAGTTGATGCGGTAACCGAGTACGTTCCACGGGTAGGCGACCGTGAGGTCATACACCACGTAGTCGCCGGCCTGGTAGCCGCCCGCGAGGGGGTTCCAGTCGACGGAGCGGGAGACGACGGTCTCGGACGAGTAGCGCATGCCGAGGCCGACGTTCAGCCCGCGGGCCACGCCGCCGATGCCATCGGTGAACGTGTACTTGCCGAAGACGTTCATGCGGTACTCCGGCACGTTCTCGATGCGGGCGGTGTAGTAGATGTCGGAGGCGACCTTGCCGGCGGCGGCCAGCGCGTTGTACGCGGCGGTGCCGGGGGCGGCGCGGGTCTTGTCGTACACGGTCTTGGCCGTCCAGAGCCACGAGCCGTTGACGACGGCCTGGAAGTTGCGGCGGGGGGTCCAGATCAGCTCGGCCTCGCCACCTTCGATGCGGTTGAGGAGGTCGGTCGTGCGCCAGCGGAGCAGGCGCGTGTTGCGGTAGGGGGAGCCGACCGCGAAGAGATCGGTGCTGAAGTTCAGCGGCTCCTCGAGGTTCGACTGCTTCGCGCCGTCGTCGAGCATCTGGTTCTCGCGCTCACCGCGGAACATCGACAGCGTGCCGACAAGCTTGCCGTCGAGCTGGGACAGCTTCGCGCCGATTTCCCAATTCATGCCCTGCTCGTTCTTCAGAAGTTCGAAGACGCCGCGGCCGGTAAGGATGTCGCGGAACTGCTGCAGCGACGTGACCGTCTGACCGAGGTAGCGGAAGGACTGGCCCGGGGTGCCGCCGAAGCCGGTGCGGCGGGCTTCCTCGAACCAGAGGGCCTCGTCACCCGCGAAGATTCCGGAGATACGGCCGGAGTTGAACTTGAACGTCTTCGAGTTGGAGGCGTAGATGCTCAATTCCTTGGTGACCGCGAACGAGAGGCCGCCCATCCAAGAGTTGCCCTTGGTGTCGGTGTACAGGCCGCGCTGGTAGCTGATCGAGTGACCCCAGACGTCCTCGGGATAGAGGGTCGGGTTCAGGTGCATATCCGGGAAGTAGATGAACCACGGATAGTTGTTGGGCTGGTACTGGCCGCGTTCCCAGCGGCGCTCTTGGCGGTAGCCGGCGAGGAGGGTAAGGCGGTCCTTGAAGGTGGTCGCCTGCCAGTTTAGGTACAGGGACTCGTTCTTGACCTTGTAGCCGTCGAGCGCGTTGCGGTCGTCCTGGTGGTAGACGTTGATGTCGGGGTAGGTCTCGAAGCCCGGGTCGAAGTTCGAGAAGACCTGGCGGACGGGTTTGATGGCGCCGGTGCGGTCGCGGATGACCTGGTTGAACGGAACGCCACCGTGATTGTACAGGGAGACGTTGGTGCCGCGGTAGTCCGGGTTGGACGTGGTGTTACGGGCGCCGGGGAGGAACGCCCACTGCACGTCGCCGAAGGCTTGGCCGCCGAGGAACTGCTGGTAGGGGCTGACCCGCTGGAAGCCGCCGAGCAGCTTATTCTTCACGCCGAAGAGGTTGATTTTCGCGACCGCGTCGAAGTTGTGCGTATGGGCGTAGCGGTAGTAACCGGAGAGGTTGCCGGTGCCCGCATTCCAGTTGACACCGTTGGCATAGGGCGTGGTTAGCGCGCCGCCTTGGCCGACCGAGTAGTTCTCGGACTTCTCGTTTAGGAAGTTGTAGCGCACATCGAGCCAGCTGAACGGCGTGAGGTCCACCGTGACCGAGAGGTTGTCGATCGTGTTACGGAAGTGGGCTCCGCGGCTGGTGTAGTTGAACGCCTCGTCGTGGACCCACTGGCCGGCGGCATTGGTGTAGTAAGCGCCGCGCTCGACGCCGGTGTAGGCGGGGAGCGACCAGTTGCTCGTAGCGATGCGTTTATTGTTGATGTACGTCGCGTAGGCGAGGGTCGGGGTGTTGGTGTTCTGCACCACGTTCGCCGTCAGGCCGTTGCCGGCGTTGGCGACGATCGTGTTGGCGAGGGTGGCCGTGGAGGAATTGTACCGGCCGGTGGTGGCGGCTTCCTTCCAGCCCGCGAAGTCGCTGAAGATCCAGTCATAGTCATTCCAGCTGAACCGTTCGCGCAGGAACTCGGCCTCGGCGGTGATCTTCACCTTGCCGCTGTCGAACGGGATAAGGGATAACGAGGGGGTGACTGTGTTGGCGCGGCGGTACTCGAAGCGGCGCTCGCCCTGGGTGTCCTCCCAGCCGCCGATGATGCGGAGGGCGGCCTTCTTCCCGAGGGTCTGGTTCTGGTCGATCATCACCCTTTGGCCCGAGTTGCTGTTCACGTAGTAGTCGATGTCGGTCTTGTTGCCCGAAAAGTCCGGCTGCTTCGTGATGTAGTTGATGACGCCGCCCGGGTAGCCCTGGCCGAAGAAGACGGCGGCGGGACCCTTGACGACCTCGACGCGGTCGACGGTCTCGAGGTTGTACGAGGTGTACCGGAACACGCCGTTGCGCATCAAGCTGTTAACCACGAACCCGCGCATCGTGAAGGTGCCCTGCGGGGTGGCGGAGTTGGCCGGAACGCGCATCGCGAAACGGGTGTCACCCGAGGCCGAGGCGGAGTAGCGGAACAGGTCGGTCAGGGAGCGCGCGTTGGTGTCATCAAGGAACTCGCGCGAGATAACCTGGAGATGCAGCGGGATGTTCTGGATCTCCATGTTGATCTTGGTCGCCGTGGCCGCGTTCGTCTTGAGGTAGCCATAGTCCTTTTCGGACTTCACCTCGAAGGCGCTCAGCGCGGTCACGCCATCGTCGGTTGACAAGCGGGCGGGAGCCGGGGTGGCGGCGGGCCGGGCCGCGGGAGCCGCGGCTGGCTGGGTGGGCGCGGCCGGGGCGGCCTTGCCCTGAACTTCGGCGAGCTGTTTGCGCAGCGCGGCGTTTTCTTCCTGAAGCCGGCGCAGCGCAGCGGCGTCGGCCGATTGGGCGAAGCCCGTCGGCGCGATGCACAACGCGGCCAGCGACGACGCCAAGGTGAGCTTGGCGAGGTTAGCGGGTCGGGTTTTGGTAGGGATCATGTTTGGTTAGGTAGGGTTGCTGAATTCCAACGTGCGTCGGAAAGGGGACAAAAGACCCGCGAGGCGTTCCGGGAGAGGTTCTCTTCAGCGGGGTTTCGGCGGGGAGAAAAAGGACGCTTTCGTCCCGCGTCCAGCGTTTATCTTGGGTCTGAATATCGGGATTCAGACCGACCCCGGACTCCCCTGGGATGGATTAGGGCTGTTTCGGGGTTTCCGGAGTTGGGGAATCCCCGGGTGTCTGACCACGCCGTTGCGCCTCTTCGTAGGCGCGGCGCTGGGCCATACCAATCTCCAGAAGGTCGCTGACCAACATCCGGGCTTCCGTCTCCTGCTTCACGATTACCTCCGGGGTAGTGGGACCAGAAGGAGACTTCGGTTCCGTGCTGCCGGGGGGCGGAGGCAGCGTAGGCTGGGGCTGGGCCGGCGGCGGAAGGGCATTTGAAACAGAAATATCTGCCGGAGAAGGACTTGGTTGCTGAAACGCAATGGGTGCCGGCGCCGGTGTTCCGCGCCCGGCAGTGGTTGAGGGTTTGCGGAGGGGAAGCTGTTTCTGCACTCCGTTGGCGCTTACGGTGAGAATATCGCGTCGTGGGTCATGACTCACCAAGGCGACTCCGTTCTTGGTTTCTCCGACCCCTATCCAGAACGATTTCTTGGCCGATTTGTCGTGGATGATGAAGTCGGTGCGGTTTCCGACCGAACTGATGCCGGCAAATTCCAAGTTTTCCCCCGGATCACCCGTGGTTGCGGCCTGAGCCGCGGCCGCAGGCGGCATAAACGGGGAGGCTTTGTTCCCGCCCGTCGCGATCGGGGCGTCTGCCGCATACACGGCTACAGACCCCGCTAGAGCGAGGGACAGGCAGCGCAGGAAGCGGACGATAGTCATGATGAGCAGTGTGGTTGCCGGATCGGGGCCGTCAAACCGCAGGTCTTGGCCTCACACCTTGCGCGCCGCCACGAGCAGTGCGCTGCCGTGTACGTTCGGATGCTGTTCCGTGCGGAAGTCGGCGAAGCCGAAGTGCCGCAGCGCCTCGAGAATTTCGGCCTTTTCCATCCAGTAGCTGTAGACGTCGCCTCCCCCGCAAAACCCCTTCCAATCCAGGGACGGGCCGTAGTTGAAGCGGTGCACCGTGTGCCGGAAGCCGGCGGTCTCCATCGCGATCGCCTCCGAGAATTTCGCTCCCGGCACCGGGTTGGCGGCCACGAATTCCGGGTCGTAGAACACGGTCCACAGGAACACGGCGTCGCAGCGGCTGGCCAGCAGTTCCAGCAACTCGACCGGGTTGGTGAGGTGGTAAAGGACACCGCAGGCGACGCCGACGTCGAAGTGTCTGTCCCCTTGCCGGAGATACTCGAGGCCGTCACCGAGCAGGAAGCGCGCCCGTGGCATGCCAAAGGTCTCCTTCGCGATGAGGCATTTCAGGTAGGCCCGGGCGTTGGCCTCGACCGCGGTCACCGAGGCGGCTTCCAGTCGGTCGATCAGGTAAGTGTGCCCGCCCTCGAGCGGTCCCAGTTCCAGCACGTGGCGGCCGGTGAAGCCGCCCGTCACGCCCATCTCCATCAGCCGGTGATGCGCCCAAGCGATGCGCGGGTCGTCGAAGAGGGGGGTTACTCCCGCCCTGAGGTCCGGACGGTTGGAAGGCGGCTGGGACGACCATTCCCCCGCGAAGAGATCGAGCGCGTTTTGATCCGAGGGCACGGAGCCGAAGAAGTGCTTGAAGTCTGACATGCGGCGGTCGTTTCGAGGGAGCCAGAGCGGCGCGCAAAATGAAAGCCAAGGTTTGTCCGCCCGGCTACGGCACCTCGTAGATTTCGATCAGGCCGATGCCGGTGGCCCCCTCGAAGCCGCTGAGTTTGGCGGTGTAACTGCCCGGGGGCAGCGTGATGAGCATCGCGGAATCCAGCCCGGTCCGCAGCGCGGTGTCGCGGGTCTCGACGAGCGGAAACGCCCCGACTTTGCGGGCGGCTTCCCGCAGGGCCGGCTGCCCGTTCACCGGTGAATCCCAGTCGTCGTTCTCGCGGAGCAGCATCTCGCCGCGGTAGATTTCAAGGAATGGATCCAGCAGCGCGCCCGCGAGGTTGAACGGCGGTTTGAGGAGGGTGGGGCCGATGCCGCGGATCAGGAACGTGCGGGGGCCCGGCCCCGTCACCACAAGACCCGCGATCAACACGCTTTCGCCCCCGAAAACCTGGCCGCGCGTCGCGATGTTCACCAGCCGGCGGCTGCGCGCCGTGGCCGCATCGGTGTCCGCGTCGTAGGCCTCGACGAGGCCGATTCCGGTCAGATCGCCCACGCCGGTGACTACTGCGGTGTAGCTTCCCGGCGGGAGCGTGGTGAGCAGGGCCGAGTCGCGTGTGCCGCGGCGGAGGGCGAAAGCACCGAGGCGCCGGGCCGCCGCCTCGATCGCCGCCGGGCTGCCTCCCGCGTCCCAGTCGTCATTTTCCGCGACCGTGCGATTATCGCGGGAATCGACGATCCGCAGCGCGGGGTCCAGCAGGGCGCCCCCGACACCGAAATCGGCGAGACTTGGTCCGATGGCGCGCACGAGGACGGGTTTAGGAGTGGTGCCGCCGATGACGATGCCAGCGATGAGCGCACCGTTGCCGGGGGTCACGATCCCGCGCGTTGAAATGTTGGCGAGGGTGGTGTCGGGCGAGACCGGCGGTCCCGGCGCCACCGTGAGGCGCGCGGAGTTACTGACCACGGTGCCTCCGGGGCCGCGGACGACCGCGGTGTAGAGGCCGGCGTCGACCGACTGCACCGATCCGATGGTGTAACTGGGGCCGGTTGCGAGGTCGAAGGTACCGGTGACCGTCGCACCGTCGGGGCGGAAGCCCCACGCGTAGGTGAACGGCCCCGTCCCGGTCGCGGTCACGCTCATCGTGTACGAGTCGCCGACCTGCACATTGCGGCTTTGCGGGTGGGCCGCGATGGCGGGGATCGCGCCGCCGGCGGCCCCGCCGCCCGCGCCGGTGTCGTACAGGGCCTTCGCGCCGGAGACGTCGTCGCCCATGAGCAGATCGAGGCTGCTCACGGTGCTGTTCATGATGGCGACCACGGCCTGCGGCGGGACCGCCTCGTCGGGGTGGTCTAGGCCGAGCACATGGCCGAACTCGTGCAGCGCGACGCGGCGGAAATCGCGCGTGGAACCGCGCAACGGTCCGCGGTAGGAGTCCCATGCGAGGGTGGAGTTGAAGACCACGTCCTGTTCCGTGAAGCGCGCGGTGGCGCGGTTGGTGAAGCCGGCCGTCACCGCCAAGGTGCGGGCGCCGAAGGCGGAGCCGAAGATATCCGGCCGGAAGACGACGTTGTTGATGCGGTTGCCGTTGCGGACCTCGGCGGTCGAATTCCGCACGACCGTGAGGCGGCAGCGCTGAAGATGCGTGTTCCACTCCGCCAAGGCGGATTCGGCGACGCTGTTCCAATCGGCGGCGCCGTCACTGAGCGGAGCCGCGGGTGCGCCCAGCTGCAGGTGCATCACAATATCGCCGCTGTTCCAGGAGCCGCCCGTGAGATCGTAGGAACGGGCCGCCGACGCGCCCAGCGTGCCGAGCAGCACGAACCGCAGGAAGCGTTGGCGGCCGGACGGCATGGCGGCGCTCAACGGGTGCGGGCGTTGGCCGGGCTCCGGCCGAGCTCGGATCGGATCGCCGCCTCGAACCCGACGGGGGAAAGTCCTGATCCGGCGCCCGCCGCGCGCAGAACGCCCGGTAAGGGCGCCAGCGGCAGCGCGACCTGGCTGATGTCGAGGAGCGGGGCGGCGTTGTCGCGCGCGACGAACTCGTTTCCCCCGGCGTCGCGCAGCAACCGGTAGCGGCCGTGGCGCACGGCGACCAGCGGACAGAACTGGATGCCGTTGCCCTCGATAAAGACGTAGTCGACGGAGCCGAGTTCGAAGCGAGGCTGGCCGCTCACGACCAGGCTCTCGTCGCCGACGGTGCCGCCGAGGAATTCAAGGGTCACCTCGCGGCGTTCCGGTCCCTTCAGCGTGCGTTCGACGGCGAAGGTGACGTGGGTCTTGATGACCGGAGTGCCATCGGGGGCAGACGAACGCCGGACGGCGATGCCGGTCACGCGGCCGCGGACGATCGCCTCGGCCTCGGTGACGAGCTCGGTAAAAGTCGGCGGGATGACACTCGTGGCGCGGGCGGCGGGAGTTCCGACCAGGCAGAGCATCACGCCGAGCAGGGCTGGGAAAAAAGCGGCGCGGGTCATGACGATGATCATCAGCGGGAGACCGCGGGTGGGGCGAAGGGTTGCGCGGAGGCGGAGCTGTTTCGCCGCCGCGGGCGAAGGCGGGTGACGGCGGAACGGACGCGCGCCGCCGCCGTGGGTTTCATGAAATCCGGCGATTCCGCCAGGAATCCACGATCTGCCGGATGGTCTCCTCGAGCGACTGGGTGATGTCCCACGTCGGGTAATGGGCGCGCATCTTCCGCAGGTCGCTGTAGTAGCAGATGTGGTCGCCCGCGCGGTTCTGGTCCACGTAGGTGTGGATCTGGGCGCGCCCGGAGAATTTCTCGGCGATCTGGAACGCCTCGAGGATGGAACAGGAGTTCGCCTTGCCGCCGCCGAGGTTGTAAACCTCGCCGGCGCGGGGGGCGGTGACGAACGCGGCCATGAAGCGGGCGACGTCGAGCGAGTGGATGTTGTCGCGCACCTGCTTTCCTCTGTATCCGAAAACACGGTATTCGCGCCCCTCCAGATTGCATTTCACGAGGTAGCTGAGGAATCCGTGGAGCTCGACCCCGCTGTGGTTGGGGCCCGTGAGGCAGCCGCCGCGCAGCGCGCACGTGGGCAGGCCGAAGTACCGACCGTACTCCTGCACCATCACGTCGGCCGCGACCTTGGAAGCGCCGAAGAGCGAGTGTTTCGACTGGTCGATGGTGAACGTCTCCGCGATGCCGTGCTCGTATTGCGGATCGGCGTAATCCCAGCGCGTTGCCAGTTCCCGCAGTGGGATGCGATTCGGGGCATCGCCGTAGACCTTGTTCGTGCTCATGTGCACGAAGGGGGACTCCGGACACGCCTGTCGCGCGGCTTCGAGGAGGTTGAGCGTGCCGACGGCGTTGGTGTCGAAATCGTCGAACGGGATCGCCGCCGCCCGGTCGTGGCTCGGTTGGGCCGCCGTGTGCACGATGACGGCCGGCCGCACTTCCTTCACCAGCGCGAGCACGCCGGCGCGGTCGCGGATATCGAGCTCGTGGTGGACGAATCCTTTCAGCTCCGCTGAGAGGCGGCTCTGGTTCCAACGGGTGTCCCCCTGCGGCCCGAAGAACACCGCGCGCTGGTTATTGTCGACCCCATGCACCGTGTAGCCCAGCTCGCGCGCGAAATAGGAACACACCTCGGAACCGATCAGGCCCGAGGATCCGGTGACGAGGAGGCGTTTGCTCACGGGGAAACGGTGTCGGGAGGGTCGCGCCGGGCGCGAGCCAGAATTGCCGCGGCTCCCGCGAGGCAGGCGAGGTGCAGTCCCAGCGGCAACGCGTCGAGATCGTGATGCATGCGAGCGTGCGGAGCGGGGTTGGCCCACGTCGCGAACCACAGCAGGGCGAGCGTCTCCGGCAATTGCAGCCAGGGGGTAGCCGGATGCGCGAGGAGATTGCCCAAGCGGCTGGTTTCACGCGCCGCCACCCAGACGGTCACACCCGTGACCGAGAGAAAAAGCGGATGCCCGCACTCCCGCATGAGCCCGAGCGGGTCGCCGCCCCAGTAGGCCACCAGCAGCGCCGCGGGCGCCAGGAGCAGCACGGCCGCCACCGCGAAGTGGCGACGGACCGAGCGCGCGGCGGCCACGGCCGACGCGACCCAGAGTCCGAGGCCCAGGCCGAAGGGCAGCGAGTTCCACCAGAGAAAAAGGGTTTTCTCGGCCGGGCCCGAGGTCTCGTAGGCGGAGCTGAAGCGGAAATGCCGGAACGACTCCGCGTCGGCGAAGAGATGCAGCGGCACAAACGTGTTCGCGAAATTCATCCACCGGGTCCGCCACCAGGTTTCCCACGTCGCGAAATGCGAGTCCGCTAGGATCCAGTAGCGCAGGAAGCCCCCTTGCCCCGCGAAAGGTGTGTCGGGCAGATGGGGCATGATCTTGCCCAGTGCCATCCACGGGAGCACCAGCGCGGCGGCCGCGAGGCCGAGGCGGGCGATCCCTCCGGCGGCCACGCCGATGTTCCGCCCCGAGGACCCCGCCCACCACAGCGCCAGCCAAGGCGACCACAGGAGCACCAGCGGGTGATAAAGGAATCCCACGCCCAGGCAGAGTCCGCCGGCGACCGGCCGCCGGCCGAGGACGAACGCGAACGCCGTCGCGAGCCACGCCGTCGCCGCCCACTTCGGCCAGGTGAACAGCACCTCGTGCAGTCCGAAGGGTGTCAGCGCGACGAGCCCGCAGCCCAGCAGAGCCCAACGGCCACCCACCAATGGTGTCAGCAGAAGGTGGAATGCGACCAGTGCACCGGCCGCGAGCGCATACATCGTGAGGCGGTAGGTTGCGAAGCCGGTGCGGTCGAAAGGCTCCCACGTCTGCTCGGCATGGACGGTCGGCGGGCGGCCGTCGGTCGCCATCACGACGGGTATCGCCGCCAGGCCGGCCAGGGGCCCGCGGCTGAAAAATGTCCAGGGGTAATAGAATTTCTCCGTGGTCGGGGATGCGGGGCCCCAGTGGTGCGCGGCCGCCTGCACCGCGTAGAAGCTGAACCGGCTGTCGATCCGGTCGCTCAGCTGGAAGTTGCGGGAGATGGTGCCGCGGAAAAGCTCGCCCTCCGGTCCGGCCGAGCAGGCCGCCCGCGCCGCGACCGCCGCGACCACGAGCGCCGCCACGGCGATCGCGCGCTGAAAAAAGGGATCGGCGTCCAGCCGGAACTTCCGCCGGTGCGCGCGGAGGCCGACCACCAACCAAAGAGCCGCGGCGAACGCCGTGCCCGTCACCTGCGGCGCGATCGTGCCGCTGGTGAGCCAGACGCCGACGCCGGCGAGCACCAGCGCGGCCGGGCCCGCGCCGAGAAACCACCCGGCGCGGGTCGCGGATGTCGCGCCCGCCGGGCACCAGAGCAGCCCCGGCCCCCATACCAGCACGAGCGCCAGCGCGAGGGTCGTCGCCACCTGCACGAGGGAGTAAACCGCCTCGAGCTCCGGCGGCCACGCGCGGTACGGGTGGGAAAAAGCCAGCCAGCCCGCATAGGCCGAGGAATGGTCCTCGCCGATGATGCGCACCTCGGTGGAACCGGCCGGGCGGCGAATCTCCCACCGGGACCAAACCTCCCGGGGATCCGGAAGGCGGCAATCGATGCGCGTGACCCGGCCGGCCGGGTCACGGAACTCCGCCCACAGCGCGCAGCCGGTCTTGTTCGGATAGCCAGCCACCCCGACCTGGATGGTGCGTCGCGAGGTCCTGAACCACGCGGTTTCGGAACGGCCGGTGAAGGCGTCCCCCGAGACGAAAGAGCTCGCGTGCTGGATGTGGCCCGGGAGCGGGCCCGGCGCCACGCGTTCGTCGCGCAGGAAGTCGCCGGTGATCCACGGTCGGCCGGTCTGGTTGTCGGCGCGGGGCAACTCGCGGGGCCGGGGTTGCCAGCCGAGAATCGTGTCCCGACCCCAACCGAGCAGGATCGCCAGACCACCGGCAAACCACAGGACGCGCATCAACATGGCGGCGTTCATGGTTTCGGCGGGCGCCCGGGATACTCGATGAACCAGTCTTCGGGCAGCGTCTTGATTCGGGCCGGGACGCCGCGGCGGATCGCGTCGCAGTGGTCCTTCCAGCGGTGATCGGGCGGGGCAGTCAGGACGAAATGCGGGGCGTGCAGCGCGAGTCCGAGTGCCGCCAGACCGCGGGCGGTCCATGCCGCCGCGCGCAGCGAGGACCGGAACTCAAGGATGACGAGCCATGCCACCAGCACGCGCGGGAGGAAGAAGTAGCGGTCGCCGTTCACGAGGTTGTCGTCCGGCCAGAGATCGGCCCGCACCCGCCACGCGCAGGCCGCGGTGAGGAGGAGGAGCGTGGCGACGAGCAGCGCGCGGTCGGTCCTCTCCCGGCCCGGCCGGAGGGCCAAGGCCACCACGAGCGCGAGGAACACCACGCCGCCCGCGGCGTGCGCCCAGACGGGCAGGGCGCGCACGGCTGCGGGACCGAAAAAAGTCCACGTCACGAGCCGGCTCCCCAGCACCGAGAAAAACATCAGCGGGCGGAGTGGCTCCCCGGCCCCGTAGAGCGTGGGGCCGGTGCCGAGCGCGAGCGCGCCCTGCACCGCGGCGCACACGGCGATGACTCCCAGGGCCAGCCAACCGTCGAGGGTTTTCTCGCGCCACGCCCGCCAGGCGAACAACGGGGCGAGCACGGCGGCGAAGGGACCGTTCAGGCCGACGATTCCGAGGATCAGCAGATCGACCGTTCGCGCCGCCGCCGATTTCGGCGGGTCGAGGAACAGGTGCACCACAAGGAAAAACGCCGTGATCCACTGGAGGTTGGTGAGGTTGATCAGCACCTCGCCGGTGCCGACCACCAGCGGGAAGGCTAGCATGAGGCCGGGCTTAGCGGGCAGACGCACGCGGGCTGACGCGATTCGGAGGAAGAGTCCGACCGTCACGGCGTAGGAGAATCCGTTGTAAATCGCCGGCCACCAGGCGACGTCCGCCGTCCGGTTGGCGAGCCACGCCACAAGGCGGGGCAGAAGGTGCAGGTAGCCGTTGTAGGGTTCCCACCAGGAGCGCAATCCGAGTTGCTCCGCTTGCACGAGGAAGATGCTCCCGTCTTCCGCCCAGAGCTGCGGCGTGTGGAGCGCCCAAGGCTTTCGCAGCGCGAGCAGCACGGCGGCGGCCGCGACGCCGGCGAAGAGCGCGACCGCGCCTCGGGATGCGGCGCCGCGGGCGAGCGCGGTCTGGATGAGCAGAAACGCGAGGGCCGCGAGCGCCAGGGGGCGGAGGATGTCGATCGCGGCGAAAATCCATCCCGGCCACGCGCGATACGGGTGGGAAAACGCCACCCAGCCGAAGGTGGCGGAGCTTTGGTCCTCGCCGACGACCCTCACCGCCACGGCGTCTTCCGGCCGCGGCAGCGTCCATTCGCGCCACGTTTCGCGCGGGTCGGGACCGGCGTGGGGAATCTTTGAGATCGTCCCGGCGGCATTCCGGAACTCCGCGCGCAGCCGCAGACCGGGATTGCCCGGATAACCGGCCACGGCGATGCGCACCACCGGTTGCGACGTGCGGAACCATGCGGTTTCACCCCGGCCCATCGCACGGTCGCCATCCGTGAACGAGGTGACGCGTTGCACGCGTTCCAGCCGCAGTGGGTCCTGCAGGTCGTGGTATCCCGCCGGCGGCGCGAAATCCCCGGTGATCCACGGGCGACCCGTGGCGCCATCCGCCCGCGGCAACTCCCTTGGAGCCGGGATCAGGCGGGAGACCAGGGGGGCCACCAATGCGATCAACAGCAGGGCGGCGGCCGTCATGGCGCTGCGCCCAAGCGCTTGGGTGGAATGCCCGGCGGTGCTCATCGCCGAGCGGCCGCCGGTCGGCCCGGATAGTGCAGCGTCCATCCATCCGGCAGGATCGGGATGTCGGCGGCCGTTCCGCGTCGGATGGGTTCACAGCGCTCCGCCCAGCGGAAATCCGGTGGCGCGGCGAAGCGGTACACGGGCAGGTGAGTGAAGATCGCCGCCATCAACGCGAGCCGGCTGGTCAGCGCGGCGGCCCGCCCGGTCGCGTCCAGCTCGAGCGCGAGCAGCCAGAACAGGATGACGCGCGCGTGAAAAAAGTACCGGTCGCTGAACACCAGGTCGTCGCCGGCCCAGGTGTCGGGGCGCATGCGAATGAAGCCGGCCGTCATCAGCAAGGTGCCCGCGGCGAGCAGCGTCACGCGATGCGGGCGGCCGGATTCCGCCCGGGTTGCGCGCCAGATCAGGAAGCCGAGCGCCACCGCGCCAAACCAGGCCTGAACGAACGCGGGAAGGTCGCGGGCGGCGGTTGGTCCAAGCAACGGCCAGACGACGAGGCGGCGGGCGAGCGCCACGGCGGCCGCGGCGGCGTCGAGCGGAGCATGCTGGTGTTCGAAGGTGATCTGGGCCTGGTGGAGGCAGGCGCCTTGGAGCGCGGAGCAAAACACGGCGAGAGCGAGCACCGCGAGGTTGTCCCGGTGGCGGTCGCGCCACCAGCGCCAGGCGAAGAGGGGTAGCAGCGGGATGATGAAGGGTCCGGTGAGTCCGAAGAGCGCCACCAGCGCTAGGTCGACCGCGCGTTCGCCGCGCCCGGCCGGCCGGGCGATGAGCGTCTGCTGCAGCAACAGCAGCGCTCCGGCCCATTGGGCGTTGGTGAGGTTCAGGAGGATCTCCGGGGTTTGCACCGCGAGCAGCACCCCCGCCGCGAGCCACGGCCGGTGTGGCAGGTTGAGGCGCGGCGAGAAAAGCCGCGTCAGCACACCCAGCCAGACGGCGAAGGCGACGGCGTTATAGCAGGCGGGCCACCACGCGACATCGAGCACCAGGGCGGCCGCCCACGCGGTGAGACGCGGCAGGGTGTGCAGATAGCCCATGTAGGGATGGAGCACGGCGGCGAGTCCATGAGCGTCCTGCCCCAAAAGAAAAACGCTGCCGTCCTCCGCCCAGAGCTGGGGTGACACGAGGGCGTCGGGCCGGCGCAGGAACAGCAGGCCCGCGAGGGTGGCGAGGGTCCAGCCGTTGAGCCGCGGTTCGCGCCACCAGGCGGTGAGGCGATCGCGGAGCGGCGGGGTGGACGAAGCGGTTCCCGGCATGGCGACGGCTCAGTGGAGCCGGTAAGCCTCGACCAGTTCGCGGGCGCGGCGGGTAGGCAGGAAGGGGATCCCCGGCACCGCCCCTTCGGGGGGCGTATCGGTCCGGCGCAGCAGCAACTCCCGGGTGTTGCGGCCGCGGTTTTGCGCGAAGGTCTCCGCCGCGGCGGGCCAACCCCAGGCGGCCAGCGTGACGGCGAGGGCGACCACGGCGATGCCGGCGGCGCGACGCCAGCGCCCCAGTGGCGCCAGCCAGGCCTCCAGCGCGAGCGCAAGGAAGGGCAGGAAGCAGAGAAGAGCCGTGTAATAGTAACGCTCGCTGTTGGCTGCGGGCAGCCCGGTGTGGTGGCGCCCGATGCCGAGCAGCGCGGCATTACCGAGGTCGAGCAGGAGCAGCAGGACAAGCAGCCGGCGCTGCGGTGCCGTGGCGGCGCGCAGAACGGTCGCGATGACGGCCAGCTTGACGGCGCCAAGCACGAGGATCAGCGGCCAATGCCACGTCACGGCGCCCAGCAGCCGGTGGAGAGGAGCGACGGACCAGTGGCAGAGCGCGAACGCCGCGGCGTCACCAAGGTGACCTCCCAGCGCGCGGTGGTTGCCCGCGGCGGTGAAAAAGATCGTGGCTCCGACGGTGAGCGCCGGAAGGGCGGCCGCGAGGGCGTCGCGCCCGCGATCCCGCCACGAGCGTTCCGACCCTGGCCAGGGAACCAAGGCCGTGCCGGCGAGCGCCAGTCCGGTGAGCACGCCGCGGGAGAAAGCCAGCGCGCTCGCGGCCGACAGCAGGGCCAGCAGAAACGGGCGACGCCATGCCGATGCACTTTGGGGGTTTCGCAGTCCGGCGGCCGCGAGGAAGAACGAGGTCGCGAGCAGCGCGGACCATTGCACCGACCAGGCGAGCGACTCTAGGTTGGCCGCGGACACCGCGAAAATCCCGGTGGCGAACGCGGCCGGCAGTGCGGAGAAACCCGACGCGAGCAACAAACGCGCGAGCAGCGCGGCGTTGAGCGCGTGGGTGAGCCAGAGCGCCGCGATCATCGGCCGGTAGTCGCCGCCGCCCGTGAACACCAATGTTCCCCAGAGCACCTTGAAAAGCGGGACCACGTTTTCCGCGAACGGCACCATCACCCACCGCCCGAAGCCGATGCGCTGGATCTGGTCGAGGAGATCCCAGTCGTCGCCGAACCACCAGAGGTCGGCGAGGGCGCGGGCGCAGAGCACCCCCGGCAAGAGCGCCAGTCCCGCGGCGATCCACGGCAGTGCCGGACGCCAGGCGCCTTGATCCATCTTGGTTGCGGGACTCGGTGCCGGATCGGCGATCTCGCCTTCGAAAGGGGCATCACTCCAGCCGCGCACGATGAAGACCATCAATCCGGCCCCGCCGACAGCGGCGAGGGCGGCGGCCGCGGTCGAGATCTCCCCGCTGACGATCCCGCTGACCGGGGCCCACGTCGTGAGAAGCGTGAAAATCTGGGCTGCCGCAATCACCGGCAGCCAGCCACGCGACGCCCAATGGAACCACGCTGAGAGCAGCGTGAAAGCGCCGAGCATCAGGGCGTAGGAGCCTTGGTGAATAACGGTCTGGTTGGCGTCGAACATCAGCAGGCACCAGAGAGGTACCGTCAGCGCCGTCCAACCGAGCAGCGCGAGATGCAGACGACGCTCTGGAAGCCGGGCGGGAGGTTGCAGGCTGCGCCACACGAACGGCAGGAGGAGCAGGCCGAAGAGCCACCACGTGAGCGCGCGTCCCGCGATGAAGAACTCCTGGTTCCGTCGGTCCATGGCGGCCGCGGGCGCGGTCTCGAGAAGAGCCGCGGCGCGACCGTCATTCTGCAGGGCGAGATTGCGCGCCTTGTTCGTGACGATCTGCTCCCACGTCAGTTTGGCGTAGTTCTCGCGAATCGTCCGCCACACGCCGCGGTCATCCTTCGGGATCTGCCCGCCGAGGTGCCACTTGAGCAGCCGGTTGCCCGGTGGATCGTAAACGCGTTGATACGCGATCCACGGCGAGGCGATGAGCACGAAAACGAGCGAGGCATTCAACCAGTCGCGCCATTCGCCGCGCAGACTGCGCCAGATCACCCACGGAGCCAGGGCGAGAAAAGAGAACGCCACGCCCCCGTGCGAGAGCCACGCGGCCGCGGCGAGCGCGGCGCCGAGCAGAATGCGACGGCTGCGCACCGTCGTGGCGCCGGGCGCCAGCCAAACCGCGAAAGCGGCGGAGGCGAACGCCGCGGCGGAGAGCTTCGGCCAGGTGAAGACCGTGTTCTGCAGGAAGAAGCCGCTGAAGGCCAGGGCGGCGGTCCACCCCGCGGCCGCGCCGGATCCGAGCCCGAGCGTGCGCAGCAGGGCGAAGGCGGCGGCGACCCAGGTGAGCTGGAACCAGACCGCGGCCGTGCCGCTGGCGGACCGGGGTTCGATACCCGCCGCCTCGAGTGTGCGCCAGGTGATCAACTGCCAGCCGGTCTGCAGCGGGGGACGATCGCTCGACAACCAGTCGGTGTCGGTCTGCTTCAGGGGTTGCCCGGCGATAAGCCGGGCGCCGGCCTCGAAGGGCAGCTGGTTGTCCGTCGGCAACTCCTGCCGGAAACGGTTCGCGGCGAGTTGGTAGAAATCGAGGGAAGACGGGAACAGATGCAGCAGCGAGAGGTGCAACAGTCCCGCGGCGAGCGTGAGCAGCACGACGGGTTTGACCTCGCTCGCCGATTCCGGACCAAGGCCGGTCCCGCGCCGACCAAACCACGCGGCGCCGGCGAGCACGGCCAGCGCGGCCGCGAGGCCCGCGCCGGGCCCGCTGAAGTAGGCCCAGAACACCAGGTAGCCGGCGCCGGCGACAACCGCCGCGGCGACAACCGGAAGCCACGGAGCCGGGATCCAGGCGGATCGCGCCAGCAATCGCAGCGCGGCGTGCCAGACGAGCCCCAGCAGCAATCCGTTGGCCGCCCAGGCCGCAAGGGTTTGCCAGAGCCCGGCGGGACCGTCGCCCACGCCGCCGCGCAGCGGTTCCGTGACGGCGATCCAACCGCCGATCGCCTTCGCCTCGTCGATCGCGACGAGCGTCACCGGCCGTCCGCGCCACGCCGCGGGCAGATCCTGGTCGATGATTCGCCAGCGCTCGCCGACGGCGGGTGGCTTCAGCGGCAGCGTCTCGGAGGTGCCGGCCAGTTCCAGCCGCAGGGTGTTGCCAGGGTAGGGGGGGTAGCCGCCGACAGCCACGCGCAGGCGGCGCGGCGCGGGGAAAGGCCCGAGCCGCAGCGCGCCGGTGTTTTCATCGGAACCGTTCCATGAGCCCCAGGCGCGCACCGGCGCGTGGGTGACCAGCGGTTCGCCCTCGAACCATCCGCCGCCCTCGGTGAAACGGCCCGTCGTCTCGGCCGCGAGACCCGTGAACTGCGGGGCGGTGCGAAGCGAGAACCGCGCGACGGCCGCCAGGACGGCACACACCGCGACCGCGAGCAGGACGAAACGCGGGCGCATCCGCTAGAAGCGCTGGAACCGGAACTTCGCCAGCGCCCACAGCCAGGTCACCGGGTCGCGGAACATGGAGATCTTTTTCCCCTCCTTGAACGAGCGCGACTTGTAGCTGACGGGAATCTCGATCGGACGGTGGCCGCGCCGGATGAGCTTGATCAGGAGCTCCCAGTCGAAGTCGAAGCGGTTGCACTCGAAGGCAAGGCCGTCGAGGCAGTCGCGGCGGAACACCTTGTACATCGTGAACGGGTCGCGGAGCCAGACGCCGAGCGAGACATTGATGAGGAAAGTGAAGCCCCAATGCGCGCAGTTCAGCACCAGCGCCTGCGCAGGTTGGTCCGAAAACGTGCGGATCGCCCAGCCTCCCTGGCCGTGACGCGAGCCGAGCACGAAGGACTGGCGGCCGGCCGCCAGCGGGGCGAGCAGCACCTCATAGTCGTTCAGATCGTACTCGAGATCGGCGTCCTGGATCAGGACCACATCTCCCGTCGCGGCGGCCAGTCCGGTGCGGACGGCGAATCCCTTGCCGCGCGGCCGGTCCTCGAGAATGAGGCGGGCCCGCGGATGTTCGCGGTACTCCTCCACGATCGCGCGTGTGCCGTCGGTTGAGTTGCTCTCGACGATGATGATCTCGAGCGTCCAGCCCGGCACTTCCTTCGCGAGTATCGCCTCGAGGGCCACCCGCGCCGTGGCCGCCTCGTTGTAGATGGGCACCACCACGGAAAGTGTGCCGTCGGTGATGGAGGGGAAAGGGCGGGGGTGCATCAGCGGACAGGGCGCCGGGGTCACGCTGGGGGGCGCGGTTTGACCGCGCAAGGCATCGCCGAGACGCCATACAGCAGGTCCACGGCGGAGATCACAGGCGGCAGCCGCAGCGCGAGTGATGCGATCGAGCGCAACCGCGGCCGGTGCCGCAGCGTTTTCAGCACCTTGAAGCGGATCGCGCCCCGGAAACGTACCTTCACCGGGAGCAGTCCGCTCCGGGCGTAGAGCCGGGCGAGCGAATCGGGGTTGAACAAGCTCACGTGGATTTCCGGCGCGCAGTAATGGTGGGCGAGGCCCGCTCGACGGGCGGCCGGCGAGCCGAGGTTGCCGGTCGTGAGGAGCAGCAATCCGCCCGGCCGCAGCAGGCGCGCCGCCAGCGCGACCGGTTCCTGCGGGAAGGGCAGGTGCTCGATCACCTCGATCATGCTGATCACGTCGAACGATCCGCCGGGTAGCGCCGCGAGTTCCCCGGGGCCCAGTATCCTCAGCCGCTCCTCCGATCGGAGCCGGTCGGCCCACGAACCAACGTCGTGCCCGGTGAGCTCGAGATTTCTCCCCGCCAAGCGGCCGGTGTCCCGCAGGCATTTGAGCAGCGCCCCCGCGCCGCACCCGAAATCCAGCCATCGGACGGGTTCGGCGCCTTGGTCCGGGGTGCGGTTCCTCCGCAGGTGGTCCGCCGCGATCCCGACGAGGTCGGCCAGTTCGTGCCGCCGGTCGCTGGACCGCCAGTCGCGGTACTCGGTCTCGTAATCGACATACGGGTCCGGGCCCTCCCCGCGGTAGTATGCGTCGTCGTAAACCCCGAAACCCGAGAATGGCTCCACGAACAGCAGGCCGCAATCCGCGCAGTCGTGGAACGTGAAAGTCCGCCGGAGGTAAGCGCCGGTCTTCTCCCCGCGCGGCCGGGTGCGCGCGGATCCGCAGGCGCGGCAGGCCGGCGCGCTCATGCGCGGCGCGCCGAGCGCAGCGCGAGGAGCAGGGTGGCGGCGAGCAGCGCCGCACCGAGGGCGGAGAGGGTCAGGTCGCGGGAAAGGTCGCGCGGATGGTAGCGAAGGGTCACCCGGTGCTCGCCGGCGGCATGCACCACGATGCCGTTGAACGCGTGGTTCACGCGGACGATGTCCGCCTCCCGGCAGCTCACGGTGGCGCGGAAGTCACCCGGCCAGTGGGCCTCCAGGACTGTGATCACCCCGGGACCGTTGGCCCGCACCGTGAACGAGGTGGAATTGGCGGTGAGGCGGTAATCGCGCGCGGGAATGACCGTGGCACCGGTCGCGGCCCGGGGCACCGCGGAAAGCGTTCCCTGCGACGAATGATCGGCCTTCTGCAACGCGGCGAACGGCCGGCCGGCGGCCGCCCGGATGCGCGCCGCGAGCTCCGCGGCAGTCTCGTACTCCACCACCCGGTCACTGAAGAACGCCCGCGGCCATGCGGTCGGGCTTTCGTACACGTCAAGGTCCGCCGTGCGCACGAGGCGCAGGGCGCGACCGAGCACGCCTTGGTCGCTCGCGAGGTCGAAATAGTGGCGCATGTTCAGGGCGTCGAAGAACGGCCGGACATTCCCCGCTTCGCGGGCTTCGGCGTAGAAACGCCAATCCCACATCCGCATCACGCCCGATGCGCTCATCAATTCGCGCACAAACGGGTTCACGAGCGCGTCGGGTCCGTGCACGCCCTCCAACCCGTAGACGCCGGTCCAGCCGGGGAAGAAGTTGCCATGCAGGCCGTAACCGCGGGCCGGGGCCTCGTCCTGCGCGGCGCGCGCGGTTTCCATCGCCTCCGAGCGGGCGTGGAAATCGGCCCGGCGCGTCGGACGGTTGACGAAGTCCTCGAAGCCCAGCGCGGCATCGTGCGCGCCATGGCGCCAAAGGAGGAGAACCGTGCAGCCCGCGATCGCGAGTGCGGTGGCCGCGGTCAGCCGCCGGCGGTGCAGCGCGAGGTGGACGGCCACCGCCAGGCCGGTGATCGCGGCGAGGAGAATGATCAGATAATCGAGAATGAACGGGTCGATCAGCAGGGTCCGCCCCGGCTGGTTCACGGTGAAGACCGGTCCGTAGATCGGGCGGTGGGCGGCGTGGCCGAACGCAAGCCATGCGAAGACTAGCCCGAACAGCAGGAGCCCGGCGATGATCAGGTCGTCGCGACCCTCACGGGTGCCGAGTCGCCCGGCGGCCTCCGTGAAACCCACCCCGGCGAGCACGGCCCACAGGACGATCAGGACGCAGGAGAACGTGTTATCGAGATGGGCGACGTTGCTGAGAAACGGGATCTTCACGATCCAGTCGGGCGAGATGAACCCGAAGGCGAGCGACAGCGGGAGGAGCGAGCTGGCGGCGAGCGCCAGCACGGCCGGTCGGTTGAATTGCCGCCGCAGCGTGGCGAGGAAGAGGAGAAGGCCGCCAAGGAGCAGGAAGTTGAGCGAGGGCGCGTAGACCTGGTTCCGCGAGAGCAGCGGGCGGTGGAAAATCTCATCGAAAAGCCCGAGCAGCAGCGACGGCTGCAGTTGGTAGGCGCTGGCGGCGTTGTAGCCGGTGTACGCTTGGCGCAGTGTGTTCAGGAACGTGTTCCAAACCGGTGCGGTGATGAGAACGAAGAGCAGCCCGAACCAAGCCAGCGTGCCGCCCCGCGAGAGCTTTTCGCGCCAACCCGCCGGTGAGGCCAGCAGCACGCCAAGCCCGGCGAAGTTCACGCTGAGCAGGAGCATGTACGCTTCCTTCACCGTGCCGCTGTTCATCAGGGCGAGGTTCGCGACAAGCAAACCCGCCGACCACAGCGTGACGCCGCGGCGATCCGTCGCGTACGCCACGCGCAGCAGGCAGTAGAGCGGCCACGGCGCATAACAGAGGCTGAAGTAGGCCGGGTGATTGATCCGGTAGAGGAAGAAACCGATGAACGGCGCCGCGAAGGCGACGATCAAGGGGCCAAGGTACCGAGGGACTAAGGGACTAACGGACGGAGGGAGTGGGGGAGTGGGGGAATCAGGGAGTGAGGCGTGGGAGCCCGCCTCCGAGCGCGCCTGGTCCGCTCCTCCGTTGGTCCCTGTGTCCTTTAGTCCCTTAGTCCCTCGGTCCCTCAGTCCCTTGGTCCCTTGGTCCTTCACCAGCGCGAGCACCGCCAGCCCCAAACCCGTCGCGAAGAGCCACTTCGCGATCAGGTATTTCAAATCCCAGGCCCAGGCGGCGCCGCGGGCGGCGATCACGAGAAAATGCAGCGGGTCGCCGAACATCGATTGCCCCTGGCCGAGCAGCGGTACCCCCAGCGCGTTGTAGCGGTTCCACAGGGGCAGGTCCCCTTGGGAAAGCGCGCGGTGCTGAACGACGGAGAAGGGCACGTGCTGCCACATCACGGCGCCGACGTCGGACAGCTTCGGATCGGTCATGGCGCTGGAACGGT
>SXGQ01213067.1_pt1 | contig 34650 bp, 56 predicted proteins | sample 3178371 | NCBI WGS metagenome assembly SXGQ01 (sample SAMN11356859, study PRJNA531348) | freshwater metagenome | isolation source: freshwater sample F1-20 | place: China: Fuxian Lake, Yuxi | collected 2017-12-25 | reverse complement strand
GCGCTCCAAGACCATTGCCAAAGTCACGTCAACCCATGTGTCTCACACCTACGCGGATGGCTCCTACGCTGTCCCGTGCGTGTTGATGGCTTGTTAAGGAGGCCAAATAATGTCGCTCATCAAACTCCAAGGCAACGCCTCCGGCACGGGTGCGTTTACCATCGCTGCCCCCAACGGGAATACGGACAGGACGCTTACGCTGCCGGATAGTTCTGGAACTATGGCTACCGCTGAGTCAACCCTGTCGCAGTTTAATGCTTCCGGCTCTGCCCCTGTGTATGCCTGCCGTGCGTGGGTCAACTTTGATGGCACTGGTACCCCAGCAATTCGTGCGTCTGGCAACGTGTCAAGCATCACAGACAACGGAACGGGTGACTACACCGTGAACTTTACGACCGCGATGCAGGATGCAAATTATGCAGTCGTTGGAACAACTGTTGGGGTTACAGGGACAACTAGGTCTGGAAACGTCCTTGGGCATTATTCACTTGCCGCAGGTTCTGTTGGCATACGAACTCAACTGGGAGCCAGCGATACAAACGCTGGGGGACCAACAGACTTAACAGTAAATACTGTCGCCATCTTCCGCTGAAAGGGAACACACCATGCAAGTCATTCTCTTTCCTCAAGACAACGGCGGCGTCTCGGTCATCATCCCGGCCCCTGAGTTTGCCGATCAGATCGAAGCTGTAGCCAACAAGGACGTGCCTGCGGGTAAGCCTTGGCGCATCGTAGACGACAGCACTTTGCCCTCGCGTGACAGCCGTGACCGCTGGCTTTGGACCGAAGAAGGCCCGCTTGACGTAGCCCCAGAGGAGGCCAACTAATGTCCCAAATCCGCACCAACGCCATCCTTGACGCATCTGGCGGCACCACGGCGACCGTGAACGGCATTCCTTTGCGCCCCGGCGTTCTGGACCCTGAAAACCGCATCATCAACGGGGCCTTCGACTTCTGGCAGCGGGGGACGAGTTTCACTGCTTCGGCGTATGGGGCTGATCGGTGGCTTAATGGTGTATCGGGTGGCACTGTCACCATGTCTCGGCAAGCATTTTCTGTCGGCGATACGTTGGGGAACAACAACCCAACTTATTTTGCGCGTCAGACTGTAAGCGGTCAAACACTGACTTCTAATCTTGCGCTAATCCAACAACGCTTTGAAGGTGTCCGGACATACGCAGGCCAAACTATCACTGTCCTTGGCTGGGCAAAGCGGTCTTCTGGTTCGGGCAACATGGCCGTGGAAATGGCGCAGACTTTTGGTACGGGCGGCTCTCCCTCCGCAGATGTGACAGGAACGGGTCAAACCGTTACGCTTACTGGCTCATGGACACCCTTTGCTGTGACTTTCTCTGTGCCTTCTATTACGGGAAAGACTCTCGGAACCAACGGGAACGACTACAGCAACATCAATTTCTGGACCTCCGCAGGCAGCGACTACAACGCCCGCACCAACTCCCTCGGCCTGCAAACCATCGGCGTTGACCTGTGGGGCATCCACATCAAGCAAGGCACCCACACGACCTCTGCCGTGGACCTCTATCGCCAGCCTGAACTGGGGCTGGAGTTGGAAAGATGCTATCGGTATTATCGTCAAATGGACATTAGGGTGGGTTGCCTGCCGTGGTCTGCATCAAACTCTAGTTGGGGCGGCGAAAGCACACAATTGAACCCCAACATGCGGGCCGCTCCAACAGTAACGCAACTATCTACTCCAACCTATTCATCAACCGTTGGCTCACTTCCCAACTCTACAACGGGGTCATCGTCGTCTGTCAACGTGAACCACAACACAACTAGCACTCGCGTTTTAATCCAGAACAACGCAAGCGGCAGCGTAATTTTTGCTGTTGTGACGAACAACGCCTACGATGCGGAGCTATGACCATGAACAGCATGACCATCACTTCGGCGCAGTATGAACCCGGCAATCAAATGATCGCCGCTGTTATCGACGGAACTGCTGTATCTGTTCCTCTAGACCCCGCTAACCGTCACTACGACGAAATCATGCGTCAGGTCGAAGCTGGCACCCTTGTGATCCAAGAGGCTGACGCATGACACCTGAGATGCTCTGGAGCGCCGTCCTATCAGGCGTCGTGGCTGTCGTTGGCTGGGTGCTGAGAAGCCATGTGGACGAGGTGAAGCGGCTGCAAATCCTGCTCAACAGGACACGCGAGGACTACGCCACGCGGGCAGACATGCACGCTGACATCAACCGGGTGCTGGCGCGGATCGACAGCCTCGACACCAAGATCGACCGCATCTTGCAGGGCATGTCTAAGTGACGATGACGTTGGTCTGGGTGGGCTATACCCACCTCTGGATCGAAGGTCGTCTAGTTTTTGTGAAGATTTGCAGGTATAGTGCCGACATCGCACTGGCGGTCGATCCGCTGTTTCCATGCCCGCCGTTCTGGAGCCTGTAGATGTTCGACCCAGTTAGCATTGGCATGGCAATCAGCGTTGGAAGCAAAGCCTTCTCGATGCTGAAGCAAGGCATTGCGGCTGGCCGCGAGATCCAAGACATGGCCTCGCAGTTGTCAGAGTGGGGCAAGGCTGTCTCTGACATTGCCTATGCTGCGGAGAAAGCAGACGAGCCGCCTGGCATATTCAAGACGCTATTCGGCGGCGGCAATCAGAAGAGCGCCATCGACATCTTTGCCGCGCAGAAGCAATGCGAACAGCAAAGGCGGGAGCTTCGTCAGCTCATTAGCTTTTCATATGGGAACGACGCCTGGCTAGAATTTCAGGCCATTGAGCGCCGGGTTCGAGAGCAACAGCGCGAACAGGTCTATCGCCGCCGTGAGCTGATCGAATCGATCATGGAATTTTTGCTGTGGTCGGGTATAATCTTGGCGACCATAGTGGTGGCTGGCCTCGGCCTGTATTTCTGGGGCGTCTATCTGGGGAGGTGGTGATGTCACTTGAACACTGGATATGGCCTGCCTTTGCAATTGGTATTGCATTGGTATTCTATTTTAGCGGCGACGGCTTTTATCGCTACCCCTGCCAGGATCCACAAAACTGGGCTGCCTTGGAGTGCCAACCGCCGATCTGCCTTCGCACCAAGAACTGCGCCGATGATCTAACTGGAGGGGCCGCGCCATGAGCAAGAACGATCCTGACTTCCTCGAAGCCAAGCTGCGCTATTTCATCGGCGTGTCGCTGACCATGATCTTGGGCGGCAGCATCTTCATCATTTTGTACTCGCTGGTCTTTGTGACCCAGCCGATGGGCGAAAGCTCAGAGAACGACCGTGCGCTGTTCTCCATCCTCACCCCCATTGCCAGCTTCATTACTGGGGCCCTGGGCGGCGTTATGGCCGCAGGCAACAACCGTAAACGGGGCAGCGAAGATGACGCGCCCCCTCCACAGGAGTACACCGAATGATCGGACGAATGATTGGAATGATGATTGGCCGCAAGGCTAAGGCGAAGGTGGTTGATGCTGTGCTGGATAAGGTAAACCTGCCAGATCCTGTTGAGGCTGCAATCAAGGTTGCGGCCACTGGCAATGTCGGTGATCTGCTCGGCGGCATGGGCAAGGACATGGCGAAAGAGGCCGTGCTGGATGCTGTAGTTAAAAAGAAAATGAGTAAGCACAATGTCTGATGCAATGAAAAAACTGCAAGAGAAGTGCGGTGTTGCTGCTGATGGTGCCTTTGGCCCGAACACAGCGCGGGCTATTGCCAAGCACTATGAGCTATCGCCTGAGCGTGGCGCTCACCTGCTCGGTCAAGCCAGCCACGAGAGTGGGGGCCTAAAAATCACCCGTGAAAATCTCAATTATTCCGCTGAGACCATGTGTAAGGTCTGGCCTTCTCGGTTCAAGAGTGTGGCTGAGGCTGCACCCTACGCTCGTAACCCCAAGGCTCTGGCTGACAAGGTTTACTCTGGTCGCATGGGCAACGGAGAAGGTGAGGGGCACATCTGGATTGGCCGTGGCTTCTTGCAATTGACGGGCAAGGACAACTACCGCTCTTTTGCCTCAGATATGCGAGTGCCTGATGTAATGGATAACCCTTCGCTGGTCGAGACTGACTATGCGATGGAGACTGCCTTGTGGTTCTTCGAGAAGAACGGCCTATTCGCCATCGCCGATAAGGGCGTGAACGAAGACACGATCAAGCAAATCACGAAGCGGGTGAATGGTGGATACATTGGCCTAGATCACCGAAAGAAAGAAAGCGAGAAGATTTACGCTTGGCTGAAAGCGTGAGTCGTGAGGGGCGTTGGTGATGATGAGCCGTAGCGCAGTCTGATCTTCGACCAATACAAAGCCGTGCTTTGTGCGCCCCTCAAATCACATCCTATTGCCCTGATGATTTGTCTTCAAGGCTTCGTATCGAATGTGCCGCCTGCTTGATGCGGTCGAGCTCTGCTTTGTTTTTCTCTGCCATCCAGAGAATCATCTGATATTGTTCCAGTGTAACCCACCAGCCGGGAAGCTTGACATAACCTGCGTCTCTTAGGGCGCGGGCCGCTGGGCTATCGCTGGCGGAGCGGGTCATTAGTCGCTATCCCTTGTGATTTCGTAAGCCACAAGATGCAGAACCCCAATGGCAGCGGCGAGAGGGATGCGTCCGCTATACTCATAGACCAGCGCCTTGATCCGATCACCCAGCTCTCCGGTCACGTCCTCTGCCCGTTTGCCATCGCCCTTGAAGATGCGGATGTCACTCATGCTCAATCCCTCCATGTCTTCATAAGCAACGAGTTTAGGTGGACAACCTCACCTAAACGGGCCATGCGCCACCGCCCCCAGCCCCAACTATGGCCGTCTTCTGGGCGAGACTTTCTCACCATAACGATAGGAAGCCAGCCCCACTTGAGGTGGATGCAGACCTGCTGCGCCTCATGTGATGGCTCACTCATGGTTCGATCCTTCGTCTATCATGCGCTTGGCGTTCAGCACCACCATCGTGCGCCGCATGTTCTCCTTCTTGCCCCTGACGCCTTTGAAGTAGGAGTTGAGAAACTCAGGGCTGTCAGGCTCAACCGCGATGCCGCCCATCTTCTGGCAGGATGGGCATTGGAAGTGCAGCGTGTCAGCCGGGGCCACTGCCACCCAGTCATGACCGCACACTAGGCAGGCCACATAGGTCGCTTGGTGCGGGCGGTGGTCGTCAAGGTTTACGATGTTGTCAGTCATGGCTCTCTCCTTTGATCTCTGCGAGGGTGGCGAGGGCGATGTCGCGCATATCTTTGAATGCTTCTTCCACCTCATAGTCTTCGCCCCAGATCATTTGCTCATCGCGCTTAGAAATGGCGAGCAGCCCAGCTTCCGCCTTTGCCAGCTTGGCTTCAAGGGCGTCCCGCTCCTTCTCAAGCTTGATGTAGTCGTTCTCCATCATGCAGGCTTCTTGCTCCTGCATTTCCAACTCATCCTCCGCAGCCTTGGCGTCCTGACGTGCGGCGGCGAGTTGTTCGGTCAGGGCTTCTATGCGGTCGGCGGCTCTTTCCATCATGGCGTCCCCGTAAGGTTTCCGCAGCCATTCGATCAGTTCTTCGTCACTCATGGCTCTCTCCTTTGCTCAACGCGCTGTCAGCTTCGGCCAGTGTTTCCGCCAAATCGCGAACAGGAATGCCGCGCAAAATTCTTTCTGGGACAGGTCGGATGCGGCCTAGTGCAGACCGAAGCGCGTCACGCTCCTTGGTCAGGGCTTCGATGCGGTCCAGCATGTTCTTTTCCACGCAGTCACATGCGTCTAGCGTGGCAAACTTGAATGGACAGTCATCTCTGTGATCGTGATGCTCAGTCATCATCCACCTCCATCATCTGCTTCATCAACGCTGGCACCTTGCGCCACTTGTAGAGGCTCGGCACCGACACGCGGTGCGTCTCAGCCGCCCACTGCACCCCGAAACGCTCGGCGTCACGCAGGGCCTCGACGCGGAGTTGGTCGGTCAGCCCGTAGTCTGGGTGAAGCCCGGTCATCTGCGTCCCCTGTTCGAAGTCATAATTTTATCTGGCATTTTTCCCTCACAAACGAAAAGATCTGGATGTCGCTTTTGCTGAAAGAGGGCGACACAATTCCTCTAAGGTGGGCTCATGGTGACTTGGCATGTATCGCCGTCTGGATTGAAGATCTATCGGGACGGGGCTTTGATCGCTGACATCCCGCGCCGTGACTTCATCCACCTGGTGGCCGACCTGGCAACCGCTCTTCGCTGGCCGCCGTAGTATCTCGATGGTCTCTTTGAGCTGCGAGATCTCAAGCTCGAGCTCCATGATCTTGCGAAAGAGCATGTACTCGCTCGGCGTGATAAGCCCACGCCCCATCATCTTGCGCCACCTCCGTATGACCCGCTTGTCAATTGGCATCACTGCCGCCTTCGCGGATTGCAGCAACAGCGGCATCTATTTGGGCCTTTGACCCGCCGCAAGATCTGCCCTTCCAGAACCCCCGTTCTTCCGCCTCCTTCAGCGCGGCCGCGACCGCTACCTGCACCAGGGCGTCCAGCTCGTCACATCTCTGGCAACGGATCTCGCCCCACCTGGTCATTGCTTTCGATCCTGCAAGATAAGGGTCACATTCCGATTGAGCGTATCGATGAACTCATAGGCCAGCCGGTCATTGCCGTGAGCTGCTGCTACAATTTGCTGGGCCAGATGCTGGCTGTTCATCTGAGCGGATCTTCTGGCCTCAAAGGCGGCCTGCACCTGTTCAAACCTGTTCATCTGCTGGTGCCTCCTGGTATCCAAGATTGCGGGCACGGATCACGCATCCCTCTTTCATAAGCTGGGACAGGACCATTGATACAAACTGCTGCGACAACGCCAGCTCCTCGGCCAGGTGGCGCTGGCGGGTCTGTTTCCCCCGCCGCTCTTGTAGGATCTGCATGATCTGCTCTTTGCGATCTTCGATCTTGGCTCTCATTGGCCCACCTCGGCTTGCAGCATCTCGAAGATCTTGGCGCGGATTGCATTAAACCGCTCTCGGTGCGCCTCGCCCATGTCGTTCAGGATATGCGCGTTCGCCTGGATCAGATCCACGATCAGCTCACCGCGCCTGGCTGGGCTTACCGGCCCGCCGGTGCGATCAACCGTAGTCTTGGCGTAGAGCTTCATCCGCTCGACCAGCTTGGCGATTGCCTCGTCGTGCATCCCAAACTGCGCGATTGCTGCGCCGGCATGATCGACCAGGACATAAGCCTCACGGCTTGCCTCAGCATGGGCATCGATCGCATCCTGGATCGGATCATCGATCGTCTCTGCATCCTCGACCGGCTGCTCGATCTCGGGCCCTGGCAGGGGCTCCGGTGCCGGCGTCACGTCACGGGGTGCCTTGGTCGGATAGTCCTGGGCTTCCTCGGCCGTGATCATGCCCTTCATCGCATCAGGGAAGGCGTCACGGATTGCAAAGCCTCGGGCCCGCATGGCCAGCATTCGCTTTGGGTATTGTTGCCACGGTCCCTGCTTGCCCCAGAGCTTCGCGCGCTTGGCATCATCAACCGAGAAGGTGGCTTCTGTCTCTTCGATCTCATCGCCGTATGCCCGGCGGACCACGCAGCGCGCGATCATATTCTCGCCGTCGCCTTCGATCGTTTCCTTGACGCCCCGGCACCGGGGATCTGCTTTGACCAGGGCAATCGCTGCATCGCCATAGACGCTGGGCTTGCCATTGATCACGGCGATGTTCTGGAGCGCCTGCATGGGCTGGAGCCCGACCTCATAGCCCCATTGGATTGCGACCAGGATATCCTGGGGCTTGCCCTTGTAGGCGGCCGGCACCATGCCGGAGCTCGAGATCATCTTGGAGAACTCGATCGCTTCGCCCATCGACTTGGGCGCTAGTGTTGGAAGGGTGTTCATTTGATCCTCACGTTGATTGATTTGTTGCCGGTGATCAGCTCTGCGCCTGGTACTTTTTCGCCGGCCTCGAGCTGGGCTTTGATTGCCGCCATGTCTGGCTTGTATGTTGCCTTGGTGAGCTGCGTCGGGATCTGGTCCTCGTCGATGACGCTGACTTTGGGTCGGCCGGCGGTCCGGGATACGGTCGCCACGTCGAGCGCAACCTTGGTTTCCCCGATCGCGTCCAGGATCTCGCCAATAAACTCTGACAGGCTGTCCTGCTTCTCTGCCAGGCGTTTTGCCCTGGCGCTGTATGTGGCCGCCAGATCCTTCGTAGCGGCCTCCTGGGCGGCTGCTTCTGCTCGGGCCATGATGCACCGGCGGAGCACGTCAAGGGCGTCTGTCTGGCCGTCCAGCGTGTCCAGGAATGTTTCTGCGTCGTCCGTCTGCTCGCGGATCTTTTCCGCCCAGGCTTTGACGTGTCCGAGATCTAATCCCATGTCAGCCCCCGAACCCGTATGCCAAGAACAGCAAGCCAATGAATATGCCGACCAGGCACAGCCCGGCGACGAACTCCTCAATAATCAATTTCATCTTCATCTTCCCAATCCTCCACTTCTCCAGATCCACCGCAATTCGCGCAATCATCCTCGAACTCTTCCAGGAATCCGCCGTTCACTTTATCGCTGACGGGCTTTTCATAGGTCACAGTGCCGGTGCCGTTGCATTCCGGGCAGGACTTCATGCCGATCATGCTTCCTTCTCCGTCCACAACAGAACCTTGCCGATCACCTTGGACCGGATCCCTTTCCGGCCCCACAGGTTTTGCATAAAGAACGCCTCGAGATCCTCGAAACTATCAAAGGCGGCCCGCTTATAGGGCGCATCGTTTGCTGTACCTTCCTCGTATTTCATCGCTGTCTCCTCAGTTGATCTCGATCTTCAATTTGTCTGCATCACTTGCAAACAAGGTGATTTCATACTTTTTGCCGTCAGCGTCACGGATGATAAACGTCCTGGCTTTGACAGACGGGAAGTGCTCAACGCCTTCAACCTGGATTGATGCCACGTCATGGATATTCATACGCATTTGGTAGGCTCCTCGTTTTGTGTTGCTCTTAGGATCCCAGCCCCGCAAGGCTGGTCACCAAAGGTCAGCACTGATACGCGCCGCGGTTATATGCTTCCATTGCCTCCTTGCTCACCTCGACCCAATGCTCGTCGTTGATGAACTTTCGGTCGTTGATTTCGGCGGCCATGTCGTCGGCCTTGCAGATGTTCCAACGGGCGCGGACATGCACGTCGCCATACTCGTCGTCGTACTCACGCACGATGCCGTTGGGCAGTTGGAACCAGCGACCGTCGCGGGCAACGGCGACCAAGACCGGCATGATCAGGGCAGTGGGGTAACCGTCTTCGCCCATATACTGGACTGCCGGACCTTCGTAGGCGATGGCTTCTTTGACCTGGATCTGCATCTGTCTGTCTCCTCACTTGCTCATCGCGTCGTACACGGCCCAGCTCTCATACCTGACGCAGGGGTAGCCCATGTGTTCGCCGTTATACATGGGGCCGCACATGCCCTTGATCTTGGGCTGGCCCTTCAAGCAGTCACGCAAGTGCGAGCCGTTTTCGATCCCGTCAAACTGGGCGGAGAACATCTCCTCGAACTCTTCCCAGTACATCTTTTGGCTATGGCCGTTGCCCACAACCTGGTAAATCGCTTCCATCATTTTCATTCCCTCCTCAGCAGATCCGCATCAACTCGCCGGCCTTGGCTTTCGCCACCCAGGCATCGGCCTTCTTCTCATCCTTGGCAAACACAGCCGCTGCCAAGCTATCCTCCCAGGCAATCAACTCTTCCAAGTCTGACTGCCGCCCGCCAACCAAACCCTTCGCGGCGGGCATGTCGAACAAGTCCATCTGTTTCATGCTGCGTCCTCCATCTCGAACCAATCGTCAGGGTAATCGTTCAACGAGTGCGCGGAGCAGAAGTACGCGCCGCAACCACATGCTCCAGCAAAGTCGTGGTAGATGGAGCCGATCTTCTCCAAGGACTTGCTGCCATCGCTCCAGGCAATCTGGAACCAGCCATCTTCAATCTTCTCAATTTTGCCGAAGCTCAAAGGGTGCATCGCGCCCCAGTACCCCAACACTTTCTCGCCTTCTCTGTAGATCCCCATTTCCGCCTCCATCAAACTTACAAGTAGACATTAGTCGATCCGATATCGTATTGTAAAGAGGGTCAGACAAAAAAACTGGTAAAAAAATGCAAGCGGTTGAAAACAAACGAAAGAAACAGCAGTCCGATGGGCTGGTGCCAATGTATCTGCGCCTGCCAGGCGATATCAAGGACGCCCTGGCGCGCCGGTCAGAGCTCGAAGGCGTCAGCCAGGCAGCCCTGGTCACGCAAATCCTGGGCGATGAGCTGAACGAAGACAAAGGCGATGAAAGGGTGGGTGCATGGCTCGCCAGGATCTGAGCTTCTGGATCCCTGGTCAGCCGATCGGCAAGGGCCGGCCACGCTTCGCCAGGGGCCGAGCATACACGCCAGGCATAACGCATCGCGCTGAGCTGAAGGTGGCCGCGATCGCATCTGACGCCATGATCGACGCCGGGCTCAAGCCCTTCACCGCGCCGGTGTCCGTCGTGATCATCGCGCGCTACCGGATCCCGCCATCATGGCCCAAGGCAAAGCAGGCCCAGGCCAGGATTCATGAGGTCTCGCCAGGCAAGCCGGATCTCGACAACGTGGTCAAGCTGGTGCTCGACGCTTGCAATGGTGTGTGCTTTGAGGATGATGGGCAAGTCGCATGGATCGAGGCAATCAAGACCTTCAGCGATGAGCCTGGTATCATGGTCCGCGTTGCGGCCGATCGATAAGAAAAGGACCGGCCCTAAGACCGGTCCAGTTGAGGCAGGAGAGGAAGACCGAGGGAGGGTCGGCCAATGAAGAAACCAACAGGAGGCAACATCATTGCCATGAACATACACGATACAAACAACGTCGGCAACTTCTCCGTGTCGCGCTCCATCTGGACCAGCGATCTGTTCGCCAGGGAGCCCTTCACCGAGCGCGAAGCCTGGATCTGGATGATCTCGAGCGCCGTCTGGAAGGACCAAACAGTCCGCGTCGGAAAGCACGTCGTCAGGCTCGAACGCGGGCAGCTCTGCTACTCCACAAGGTTCATGGCGGAAGCCTTCGGGTGGCACCACAGCAGGCTCAGACGCTTCCTCGATCGCCTGGAGATAAGATCCGCTACTGGTAGAAAAACAGGCACAGCAGCCGGCACAGCTCCAACCGTCATAACCATAACAAATTATGACCAATACCAGGATTGGAAGGCGCAGCCGACACAGGAAGCGACACAGCTCCGACACAGCTCCGACACAAATAAGAATAAGGATAATAAAGATAATAAGGTTAGAGATACTAAAGTATCTCTCGATCATCCCGAGCTCTTCGATCGCTTCTGGAACCTCTATCCCCGAAAGGTCGGCAAAGGACAGGCACAAGCCGCTTGGAAAGCCGCAGCAAAAAAAGTGGATCCTCAGCTCATCATCGAAGGCCTGCAAATCCACATGCCAGATCTCACAGACAAGCCACCCCAATTCATCCCGCACCCCGCAACATGGCTCAACGGCGAACGATGGGCCGACCAGCTCGAGCAACACGGCGACCCGTTCTGGGATACCTTCACATGGGAGAACTCAAAATGAACTACGAAACACGAATCGCCATCGCCCGAGATTGGGTCGCAAACCTCATCACACGATACGAACGCCCAGCACACCTCGCACACGAAAAGGCCAGGCTCGAGCTCGCAGACATGGCCGAAGATCTCAACAACATCATCCCCAGCAAACTTAACGCCGATGAATACCGAGCTACCCTCGAAAAAGCAGCCCGAACCATCCGCGCCAAAAACCGAACCAGATCCTGGCCAACAATCGCACTGGTCTGCCAAGCCGTCCGCGAAAACCTGCCAGCCATCCCACCCTCAGAGCAAACATCACCAGCGCCACGATCGATGGAACGCACCCGATCAATGGTCATCAACGCAGGCCGCATCAAACGAGGCGAGCCCGTCGGCGAATGCTGGATCACCGGAACAGACGCAGACAAGCTCATCAGCCAAAACATGATCGATCGCGCAGATCTCAAGCCATACCTCGACTTCATCAGCGAAAGACTCAAAGCCGCCAAAGAATGGAAACCCAACATGCAAGCCAGCACAGAGCCAACACAGATCAAATCCCTGGATGACCTCGCATGGTAAAGCCCGCAATCGCCAAGCCCAAAGATCTGCGCCAGTTCTGCATCGTGCCGATCCGGGCAACGCGAGATCCCAGGATCACACCCACAGTCCTGCGAACCCTGACCGCACTCTGCGCATACACCGACCGCATGGGAAGAACCTTCGTCTCACAAGATCGCCTGGGAAAAGACCTCGGACTCACCGGTGCAGCAGTCGGACGACACATCAGGATCCTCAAAGATCTCGGATACGTCGCAAACGCAAAGCCACTGCACCGATCGCAGCGATCAAAGAGCCGGCGCGTCATCTACACGCCACGCATGACCGAGGAAGACATCCGATCAGCCCTGTCATCCGCTGAAGTGATGGATCTCGCAGAAGCAGAAGCCCAAATCATCGCGGCAGCAAAGTCCAAGGGCAAGGCTAACGCGAACGCCGAACAGGGCAGACAAGACTTAAAGGCGCGGTTTGTAATGTCATGCGAACAATACTTCGCCGAGGCCAGAACCGCCGGCTGGTGGATCTCGGACTTCCAGGCCCGCCGTGCATCGCTTGCCCTGGCAGAGCAGGCAGCGGGATGTCTCAGGCTCGATATGCTGGCCGCTGAGGCACCATCTGGCGATCTGGGCTACCTGGATGACCCAAATGCCGACCTTGCGCTGTAGCAGGCCTCTCCGTCGCTCTAGCGCGGTACGCAGATCTGGCAGGCACAACAGCCCGCCGGATCCACGCAACAGCAGCATTGTCCGATAATCTCCATTATGTCATATGTACAATGCAATCTTATCAGGGGCTTAGCCGAACGAGGCCTGCCAATCGGTCGCGCGACACAAGATGTAGTGCCCCGGCACCCCCCCCGCCTGCCGATCGACCCACCCCCCCAGGCCGCCAGGGGCAGCGCCGGCGCGACCCCACCCCTCGCCCCCCGCCCCCCGCGCGCTACTGTGCGGTCCCCCACATAAATATTTTCTGGGATTTCATGGTGTGTTATACGTTGCGCAACAACGGAGGCTGACATGGCTGCGAGACCTGGGCTGTATGCGAACATTCACGCGAAGCGGAAGCGGATTGCGGAGGGCAGTGGCGAGAAGATGCGCAAGGTTGGCAGCGAGGGTGCTCCTACGGCTGCTGCGTTTCGCGAGAGTGCGAAGACTGCGCGCAAGCCACGTCGGCTCTTGATGCGCGGCTGATGTTGCGATATCGTTTGGCCTCACGCTAACGGAGGTTAAAGCGATGTCGAAGCGATATAGCGTTGTGCAGGCGAAGGATGTTCAGGGACGTGACAAGCCTGTTTGGCTGCGTCATGGGATTGCGTTTGAGGGCGACAAGGGGATCTCGATCAAGCTGGAGAGTTTGCCTTTGCCGAATGAGAAGGGCGAGGTTTGGCTTCGGCTGTTTGCTGATGATGGGAAGGGTTCGCAGCCTGGTTCATCTGTTGGCGGTTCGGACGATTTAAACGACGAGATCCCTTGGTGATTCATGGCCAGGATGCGCAAGCAACTGCCACCGATTGGTCGATTTGGTGGGGCTGGTTTGGTTCAGCGATCTATCGGCCGGTCGGAGACTTTGTTTCAGAACAAGGAGGTGATTGCGGCGGAGCTCATTGCGATGGGCACGACGCGGATCACTGACATCATTGACTTGCATACTGGCGTTGTGAAGCCGCTTGAGGAGATTCCTGATTATGCTTTGGCGTCGATCAAGCGGATCACGGTGACTGATGGCGGTGTTAGCTTGGAGCTGTTTGACAAGGTTGGTGTTTTGCGTGTTTTGGCGAAGGCGAGTGGGTTGTTGGATGCTGAGAAGGGTCACGATCGTCCGTCGATTGTGGGTATCAACATGCGCGGCCCGGATCCTGTGGCTGGCTATGAGGTGATTGACGATGGAGAAGAGGAAGCCTGGTCGCCCGAGGGTGGTGACGGTTCCGTATGAGGCTGAGGCTGCGGAGTTTAATCGAGCGATTTTGGCATCGAGGTTATCGCCGCGTGAGATTGCGTATCGGTTTGGCCGGCCGGAGGACAAGATCCGCGAGATGATGGCGGGTCATGTTCGTCCTGATCTGGTGATTTTGCGTGGCATTGGTGGTTAATCGGGTGGGGCGAGAATGACGGATGTTCCGAGTCTGAATCTTGATTTTTCGCGGTCCCCGGTGGTGTGGAAGTTTCTGCATGATCCTGGGTTTGTGCGCGGGCTGATGGGTCCGGTTGGATCTGGCAAGTCATATGCGTGTGCGGCTGAGATTATGTTGAAGGCGGTGCAGCAAAAGCCTTCGCCCAGGGACGGGATCCGGTATTCGCGTTTTGTGGTTGTTCGGAATACTTATCCGGAGCTTCGGACGACGACGATCAAGACCTGGCAGGAGCTGTTTCCCGAGGACATTTGGGGCTCGATGCGGTGGCAACCGCCGATCACGCACCATTTGAAGCTGCCGTCGCGTGGTGATGCGCCTGGGATTGACTGCGAAGTGATCTTCATGGCGCTTTCTACGCCCCAAGATGTGCGCAAATTGCTGTCTTTGGAGCTGACGGGTGCCTGGTGTAACGAGGCGCGCGAGCTGCCGAAGGCTGTGATCGATGGCTTGACGCACCGTGTGGGCCGATATCCGACGAAAAGCGATGGCGGGCCGACCTGGTACGGGATCTGGATGGATACGAACCCACCGGATAGCGATCACTGGTGGCACAATCTGTCTGAGAAAGAGCCGATCAAGGGCAAGTATCCCTGGAATTTCTTTCGCCAGCCGGGCGGTGTGATCCAGGTGGATCCCGCCAAGGTGCCTGAGCAGCCTGAAGCGCAGGGTTTTACCTATGCGGCGCAGCGGTGGTGGCAGATTAACCCAAAGGCGGAGAATCTGCACAACCTTCCGCCTGGATATTACCCTCAGATGCTGGGCGGCAAGAACGCGGATTGGATCCGGTGCTATGCCGAGGCCAAGTTTACGTTTGTCCAGGAGGGTAGGCCGGTCTGGCCCGAGTATGACGACGAGCTGATGAGCGATGAGTTCGAGATCGACCCGGAATATGCGGTTCATATCGGGATTGACTTCGGTTTGACGCCGGCGGCGGTGTTTGGCCAGCGAACGGCGGGCGGTGCCTGGCGGATTGTGGACGAGCTGGTGACGTTTAACATGGGGCTTGAGCGGTTTGGCCAGGAATTGCTGAGCCACCTTGCCCAGCGGTTCTCTAAGCAGGAGATCCTGATCTGGGGCGACCCGGCTGGTATGAAGCGCGACGAGATCTATGAGGTTACGGCCTTCGATCACCTTCGATCGCTGGGTCTCAAGGCGCAACCGACCGAGAGCAACGCTTTCCAGGTGCGCCGCGAGGCTGGTGCTGGTCCAATGAACCGGCTGATTGGCGGCCGGCCAGGGCTTTTGGTGCACAAGCGGTGTATGCGGGTGCGCAAATCGCTGTCTGGCGGGTACTTCTTCAAGCGTCAGAGCCTGGGCGCCGGGCAGGATCGGTTTAAAGATGCGCCGGTGAAGAACGAGCACAGCCACGTTGGCGATGCGTTTGGGTATATGTGCCTGGGCGGTGGCGAGCAGCGGCGTTTGCGGGGCCGTGGCGTTGGCCAGGGTGTTGCGGTTGGCACTTCGACGGCCAAGATGGACTTTGATATATTCTGATGCTGGAGCTGCCGATCTTAAAGACACCGGACGGCGTGGCGATCATAAAGTTTCACGGGAAACATTTGCGCCAGGTCGAGATGCGCGAGCCAGAGCTCTCCTGGTCGCGCTGGGATCCTGAGTTTTTGGATAACATTGAGCGGATGGTTGATCCTGGCGCGAGCTGGACGGCGGTGCATCGCGGCAAGGTGCTTCTGAGCTTCGGAATCCGGACCATGACGCGGCATGTGGGTGAGGCGTGGCTTCTTCCAAGTAAGGATATCAACAAGCATTCGATATCCCTTGTGCGTTGCGCCCGCAAATTGTTCGATGATTTGCTGGAGAACAAGGGCTTTTGCCGGATCCAGATCGGTGTAATGGTTGATAACGATATTGCATTGAGGTTTGCCAAGTCACTAGGTTTTGAGGTAGAAGGTATTATGCGCAATTTCGGATCGTCCGGCGCGTCATGCGCCCTCATGTCAAGGATATCGGATCATGGGATTTTTAAAACCTAAAAAGCCGCCAGAACCGTCAGAGAAAAAAAAGGAAAAAGATCCAGTTAAAGAGGCCCAGGATCGGGCTGAGCAGCGCGCCGAGGCAGCCGAGCAGCAAGAGGCCCAGCAAGCCGCAGGGCGTATGCGCCTGATGCAGACGGGCGGTTTGCGATTGCTGTTTTCTCCAATGCGCCAGCCGGGCACTACCCAAAATACCTTGGGATCTTCGGGGGATTTTTACTAATGACCAAGATTAAGAGTGACCCCCGCGTTCACACGCGCGCTGTGCCAGATCCCGCGCCGATAGAGGAGATGCCCGTTGCCAAAAAAATTGCACCGAAAGCTGCTTCTGACCGCAAGCCGCCAGGGCCTAAGCGGCGCAAGGCGTGACGCATACGTCTATGGCACGATGAAAAGGATCGAGGGCAATGCCGGCAAAGCAGCATCAGAACCCAAAGGGCGGCCTGAACGCAGCGGGGCGTGAGTACTACCGCCGCACTGAGGGCGCGAATCTGAAGCCGCCAGTAAAGTCTGGTGACAATCCCAGGCGCGCTTCCTTCCTTGCGAGAATGGCCGGCAATTCTGGCCCGGAGCGAGATTCGAAGGGGCGGCCGACCCGCCTTCTCCTTTCCCTTCAGGCTTGGGGCGCGAGTAGCAAAGCTGATGCGCGTGAAAAAGCGCGGAACATCAGCAAACGATTGGAGAACAAGCGCGATGTCTAGGCTCAACCCAAAGCAAATCATGGAGCGCGAGGCCAAGGCCCAGGCGCGCAAAGATGAATGGCGGTCCGTCTATGAGGATTGCTACAAGTTCGCTTTGCCGCAGCGCAATCTCTACAACGGATACTATGAGGGCGGGGTCGCTGGTCAGAACAAGATGACCAATGTGTTCGACTCGACCGCGATCCATGCAACGCAGCGATTTGCGAACCGAATCCAGGCTGGTCTGTTCCCGCCCTATAAAAAATGGTGCCGCCTCGAGGCCGGCAGCAGAATCCCCGATGATCGCAAGGCAGATGCCCAGAGCGCGCTTGATGCCTACACCGAGATCATGTTCGACACGATGCACCAGACGAATTTCGACCTGGCTATGGGGGAGTTTCTGCTAGATCTCGCTGTCGGAACGGCTGTGATGATGATCATGCCTGGCGATGAATCAACGCCGATCCGGTTTACGCCGGTGCCGCAGTACCTGGTTGCGTTTGAAGAGGGGCCGTATGGCAACATCGACAACGTATTCCGCAAGCTGCGTCTCAAGGCCGAGGCGATTCCCCAGGAATATCCAGACGCGCAGATCTCTCAGCAGCTACAAGACGTGATTGATCGCAGCCCGGCTAAGGAAATCGACCTGATCGATGCGGTGATCTATGATACGGACCGCGCGCTGTTCTGCTACCATGTGATCTGGCCGCAGACCCAGCAAGAGCTGGTGTATCGCACGATGCGATCAAACCCGTTTGTTGTCGCGCGGTACATGAAGGCAAGCGGCGAAATCTATGGCCGGGGCCCGCTGGTGACGGCGATTGCGGATATCAAGACGCTGAATAAAACGATCGAGCTTGTGCTGCGCAATGCGTCGATTGCGGTGGCCGGTGTTTACACGGCGGCCGATGACGGTGTTCTTAACCCGCAAAACGTCCAGATCAAACCTGGTGCGATCATCTCGGTCGCCAGGAACGGCGGGCCCCAGGGCCCCAGCCTGATACCATTGGCGCGGGCCAGTGACTTTAACGTGTCTCAGATCGTGATCAATGATCTCCGGATGAACATCAAAAAGGTTTTGATGGATGACACGCTGCCACCGGACAACATGTCGGCGCGATCGGCAACGGAAATCGCAGAGCGTACTCGGGAGCTGGCCACAAACCTGGGCTCTGCTTTCGGTCGATTGATCAATGAGACGATGATCCCGATCGTGACGCGGATCTTGTATGTGATGGACAGCCAGGGACTGATCGATCTGCCGCTGCGCGTCAACGGCCAAGAGGTAAAGGTCGGGCCGGTTTCGCCCCTGGCCCAGGCTCAGAAGCTGCAAGAGGTCAATGACGCGATGCAGTATGCCCAGATTGCAATGTCGATGGGCGTCCAGGGCGCGGCAACTGTTTCGATCCAGCGCCTCTTGGAGTTTGTGGCCAATCGCATGGGCATCGATAGCAAGATCCTGGCAACCGGTGAGGAGCAAATGCAGTTCTTGCAGGCGATGCAGCAGCAAGCACAGCAGGCGCAGATGGCTGAACAAGGTGCGCCGGCAGAAGGGGCAATGCAATGAGTGATGGATGGGACGCGCTCAGTGGCAACGTAGATCCGAAACAGATTGATGAGCTCACTTTGCTTTATGGCAAGGTGTTCAAAACGTCGGAAGGCCAGAGGGTTCTTGCCCATCTGCGCCAGATGACCGTTGATCAACCGGTGTTTGTCGCCGGTGAAGATCCGAGCTTTGGATATGTCCGGGCCGGAAGATGCGAAATCGTTCGCACAATTGAAAAACGAGTGGAGCAATCAAATGAGTGAAACGCAACAAGCTGACGGCCCGCTGATCAATGTGAGCGGCCAACCGGCGGCAGAGGCGACACAAGATCAGGGTTCTATCCCGCTGCATGATGAACCGGCACCAGAAAAGGGCGAGGCAGTCGCGCGTCCGGAAGGGTTCCCGGAAAAGTTTTGGACCGAAAAAGGCCCTGACGTTGACAAGCTGGCCAAAAGCTACAGCGAGCTTGAGAAACAGTTCAAGGCCGGCAAGCACAAGGCACCAGAGGAATACGACGTTTCTAGCCTGGTAAGCAAAGGGCTCGAGAAAGATGACCCGACGATGGGCATCTTCAAGGATTGGGCGAAGGAAAACGGTGTTAGCCAGGCCGCGTTTGAAGAGCTCGCCGGCAAGATCCTCGAGGCATCCGGCGCGCAGTCGGAAGCGTTTGAGATTGATCGTCGGGCAGAGATGCAAAAGCTGGGCGAGCGGGCCCAGGATAAGATCGCAATGACTGAACGCTTGCTGATGAAGGCTCCGCTTTCTGAAGATGAGCGCCAGGCAATTGCATCCGGCCTAGATAGCGCCGAGGCAATCAACGCTTTCCTCAAGTATCACCAGGCGATCACAAACGAGGGGATCCCGACAGCGCCGATGGTCAATGCGCCATCGATCACGCGGGAAGATCTCGAGGCTGCGATTGCAGATCCGCGTTGGAAATCGGATGCCGCCTTCCGCAACAAGGTCGAGCGTCAGTGGATGGCATCACAGAACGCCTGATCTTTACTTAGCTATCGCTTGCGCGTATGATGGCTGCGACGGCTAACCGTGCCCGGCCCGTCTACTCGGTAACTCCCGATGGCTTGGCGCGGCCATAACGCGCAAGCGAACCGCCCGATTTAGGATAACGGATCGCGTCTTGTCGAAACTCGCATGGAGGTTTCTGTCATGGCGCAGAACGTCACCACGGCGTTTGTTACCCTCTTCGACGCGGAGGTCAAACAAGCGTATCAAGCTGAGTCTGTTCTACGGGGTACTACCCGTATGCGGACCGGCATTGCTGGCAACACTGTCAAGTTCCCGAAAATCGGGAAAGGCGTTGCCACTCCCCGCGTCCCTCAAACGGACGTAACTCCCCTCAACGTGACCTATTCCCAGGTGACGGCAACGATGAGCGATTTCATCGCGGCCGAATACTCGGACATCTTCCATCAGTCGCAAATCAACTTTGATGAGCGCCGGGAGCTGGTCGAGGTTGTCTCCAAGTCGATCGCACGTCGCATGGATCAGATCATCATCGATGCTCTGAATGCTTCGTCTGGCGCTTCGACTGTTGACACCAACGTCGGCGGGTCCACCACCAACATGAACATTGATAAGCTGCGCGCAGCAGCTAAGGCACTGAACCAGAAGAACGTGCCTTCTGAGAACCGTATGCTCTTGATGCACGCTTCTCAGCTCGATGCTCTGCTCGGTGAAACCGAAACCACGTCCAGCGACTTCGCAACTGTGAAGGCCCTGGTGCGCGGTGAGATCGACACGTTCATGGGCTTCCGCTTTATTACGATCGGTGATCGTGACGAAGGCGGTGTGCCGAAGCCGTCCACCCGGACTTGCTTCGCATGGCACATGGACGCTTGCGGTTATGCCGAATCGATGGCGCAGAAAACCGAAGTCAATTACATCCCTGAGAAAACCAGCTTCCTGGTCTCCTCGATGTTCTCGGCCGGCGCTGTTGCAATCGATGATGAGGGGATCGTTAAGATCTCCTGCACCGAAGCGTAAGGGGGCTGATAATGGCTTATTCTGCAACTGGCTTCTCGACCATCGCGGCATCGAAAAAGGGCAACAGCATTTCGCTCTACGCCTATACCACCGCAGATGCGATCGCAGACGTAAACACCAGCGGCTATTTCAACGCCCTGGCAAACACACTTGCTGTGGGCGACGTTATTTTCGCCCGCACTTCGACCGGTAGCACCCAGGTGCTCTCGATCGTTTACGTCGCCTCGAACGCCTCGGGCGTCGTGGACGTGACCGATGGCTTGACCATCACCGCGACGGACACGGACTAATCTGGGCGGGGCGGCTTCGGCCGCCCCCTCCTCCATCGTGAGGGAATAAAATGGCCGCTGGCGATACCGACGTTTCGATCTGCTCTGATGCGCTGGTAATGTTAGGTGCCGGCGTTATTTCTTCATTAAGCGAAGGCAGCCCATCAGCAACTGCTTGCGCGCGTCTTTATCCGGATCTCAAGGATACCCTTCTCAGCAGATATGATTGGACCTGGTCAGTCAAAAAAGTCCAGCTTGCGCGACTTGTGACCGCTCCTCTGAATGAATGGAAATACGCATATCAGCTTCCCGGCAACATGCTAACCGGCGTTCTTGCTGTGTTTGAAAGCAACAGCGATGCGGCCCGCTCGCTTAATTATGGCTGGGAGATCTACGGATCTCAGCTCTTCACGAACATGGAAACCGTCTACATCGACTACCAAGAGTCCGTTGTCGAGTCGTTGATGCCGCCGTATTTCGTGCGGCTTCTGCGCATTGCGATGGCGGCAGAGCTGGCAATCGTAATTACAGACCAGGTACAGAAAATGGAATATCTGCGCAGCATCGCGTTTGGATCTCCTGGCGAAAATGGGCGTGGCGGATTGTTCCGAGAGTCTACCAACATCGACAGCCGTGGCCGCCTCAGCAAGTCAATTGAAGATTTCTCCTTGATCCAGGTGCGTGACTAATGCAGATCGTTCGCCTTGCAACCAACTTCTCAAGCGGCGAGCTTGACCCGCTTCTGCGCGGGCGATCGGATTTAGCACAATACCAGAACGGGCTGGAGCGCGCAAAGAATGTTATGGTGCAGCCTCAGGGTGGATTGCGCCGGCGTGATGGGCTGCGCTTTATCAGCGACTTCACTGGCTTTACTGCCTTCAAGCTGATTCCGTTTGAGTTCTCGACAACGGACAGTTACCTCTTGGTGTTCGTCGCGGGCCGAATTTACGTTTACAAGGCTGGGATTCGCCAAACTAACATCAATGGATCTGGCAACGATTACATCACCGCGACCGGCTTAACGGCTGCTATGCTTGATGAGCTGGACTTTACCCAGGCCGTCGATACGTTGATCCTCTGCCATGAAGACCTGCAAACGAAGCGCCTAGTCCGCAACAGTGACACGTCATGGACCTGGGGAAATTTGCCTCTGGTCAACATTCCCAAGTTTGCATTTAACTTTCTGACGAATGAACCCAGGTTTACAATTACGCCTAGCGCGATCGCCGGCAACATCACCCTTACGGCATCAAGCACAACAACCGACACAGGCACTGCGCAAGCTGGGTCCAGTGATACCATCACGCTGAAAGCCGCTACCAGCTTCACCACTAATGATGAGCCCAACGGCATGTTCGTCGTGCTTACATCAGGCACCGGCGCCGGGCAGACGCGGCACGTCGAGGACTACGTTGCCTCGACAAAGGTGGCCACGATTTATCCGGCATGGACAACCCCGCCGAACAACACAACCGGATACAAGGTAGTTCCTTTTGCGGAAGCGGCTGAAGGAGAGTTCGCCCAGGTCAAATCAGGCTTTGGCCGAGTGCGTTATGTACAATACGTTTCGGACACCGTAATGAAGGCGGTAACTGTTGTTCCATTTTTCGACACTAGCGGGATTGTTTCTGGCAAGTGGGAAAGCGAACACGGTTATGAGCCCACCTGGTCAAGCACGCGGGGATGGCCGCGATCGGCGACATTCCACCAAAGCCGACTTTACTTTGGAGGATCTAAACAGCGCACCAATACTATCTGGGGTTCGCGGGTTATTAACTATTTCGACTTTGACCCCGGCACGGCGCTGGACGATGAGGGGCTTGAGGCAACGCTTTCGACTAACCAATACAACGCGATTACGCGGATCCAATCGCTATCAGATCTGCGCATCTTCACGACAGGTGGCGAGTTCGTTATCAGCAATAGCCAGGGTCAACCGATCACCCCAGCCACGCTTTTGGTGCAGCCGCAAACCCGCATGGGGGCGAAGGCCGGTGTGCCGATTGAAGATCTCAATGGCGCGTCTGTATTCGTTCAGCGCAGTGGTAAAACGCTGAATGCGTTTCAATTTACAGACTCTACTGTAAGTTACAGCTCTACGCCTCTTTCGGTTCTCAGCTCGCATCTGATCAAAGATCCTGTGGACTTGGCTATTCGTCGCGGCACCAGCACGGATGAAACGGACACGCTTTACGTCGTGAACGGCGAAGATGGCTCGATGACAGTTTACTCGATCTTGTCTAGCCAGGGCGTAATTGCGGCGTCTGAGTTTACAACCGGTATCAATGAGGACGATGAGTTTATCGCCGTCGCATCTGAGATCGATACTGTCTATGTGATCGTCAAGCGCACCATCAACGCCACGACTAAGTACTATCTTGAAAAGTTTGATCGTGATGCTTTGCTGGACAGCTCGCTCTATGCAACGGTCGGATCTGCCACGGCGTCAGTCGCAGTTAATCACTTGCCCAACACGCAGATTTGGGTGCGCGCTGATGGCTTGGTGCAAGCCCAGCGCACTGTGCCGGCATCAGCGCCCTACACCGTATCGATCTCGCCTTCAGCAGAAGAGGATTATGAGGTTGGCATAGATATCCCGGTTGAGATTAGGACCATGCCCCAAGAGCCTAGCTTGCCAACAGGCAGTTCGTTGGGTGTGCAGAAGCGGATCTTGCAGGTTGACGCGCTGGTCAAGGAAAGCCAGCACATGAATATCAACGGCAGCCTAATTTCGTTTCAGACAATTGGGACGGCGGTGTTCAACAATCCGATACCGGAGTTCACAGGGCGCAAGACGATCCACGGTCTTTTGGGTTATAGTGTCGAAGGGCAAATCACTGTGTCCCAAAGCTACCCTCTCAAGCTCAACCTCATTGCGATGGAATATCGCCTAAGCCTGGGGAATTAAGATGGTTCAGTTGGCATTAGCAGCAGTATCGGCGGGAGCTCAGATAAGCGCCGGCCGCGCGCAACGAAAAGCGTACAATGCCCAGGCGGAGCAAGCTAAGATTCAGGGGCGCAGCCAGGCAATCGCATACAAGCAGCAAGGCGCTATGGTCTTGCGCAACCTTAATGAATCCTTAGCGTCAACGATCGCGCTGGCTGGCGCCGGCAATGTGGATCCAACCAGCGGCAGCGCGCGGGTTATGCAAGAATTTGCCCGAGCCGAGGCTTATGCGGAATATGGCACATCGCTTGACAATGCTATCCTGGCAAAAGAAGGCGCTGCGGCTCAAGCTCAAATTTATCGAATGGGCGGCCGCGCCGCATTCTTGACGGGCGTCGTAAATGCGGCGGGAACGCTTGGCCAAGGCATCCAGCGTCAGCTCTCGTTGATGCCTGGCGCAACAGCACCATAGGGGTAATCAATGGCTCTTCAAAGATTTCGCAGGCTGGGTGTCCAAGCTGAAGCTCCGACGCGCTTGGACTTCTCGCCCATGCGGGAGTTTGCGGGCTTGGGCCAGGCGATCTCCCAGAATGTTGATCGCATGTCTGACTTTATTTACCGCGAGCAATCGCGCCGGGCAGAGCTTGCTGGTCAAGAGGCGGTGCGCGATCAAGGCGCAATCCCGATCCTGGAACGCATTTCCGAAAAGGGTGGCCCTGGTATCTCAATCGCAGAGCAATCTGCATACGAGACGGCCAATCGCGTCGCCGTGGCTGAGATCCAGTTCGAAGCGGAAAACCAGATCTCGGCTTTGCTGGAATCGGCCAGCAACAGCGGCACGTCTTTCTCAACTGTTAACGCGCAGCTCGAGGATGTGGTCGATGGGTTTTCTGCATCTCTTGGATATCTAAATCCGGAGGCCGCAAGTCTGTTGCAGTTGCGGCTGCGTAGCAGCACGGCAGACGCCAGCCGTCGCTATGCCAGCGCATACAAGGCTAGAGCCAATGCAGCGGCCGCAGAGAAGCGTTCTGAGGTCGCAATGGGGTATGCCAACTCCGCGCTCGAGCTTGCCCGTGTAGAGGGCGTTGGACCGGATCAACTGTTTACATCTCTCCAGCAAAATCGCCAATCGTTGATTGATGGAGGCATGTCAGAGAAACAGGCCGATACCTGGTTCAACAGCACCTACAGCACGGCCGTCCGTGATAACATGCTGTACACCGGTATGACTGCTCCTTTGCCCGCTCTTCGAGAGAGGGTCGCAGCGGTGCCGACAGAGCCCTATCCGGGCATGACTTATGCCGAAACACTGGCTGAGTATGGCAAGCTGGAAACCATCTACAATGGTCGCCTTACCGGCTACGAAACAGATGCTCGCGCCCTTAGCAGCCGTATCGATGTCGCGCGCCAGGTGCTTGGATCTGGCGGCACTGTAGGCCCCGAAGCAATGGCCGAGATCCAAGTTGAGGCTGATCGCTTGGAGTTCTTGAGCCCGGAGCTGGGCGCTGCGGCCGAGAGCTTGCGGGCCGATACTGAATTTATTGGCGGCCTTCGCGGCATGACTATTCCGGAGCTAGAGTCACAGCTCTCCACATATGCTGGTGGTATGCCTGGCGTTGGCGAGGCTGGCATCGATACGCCGGCGGAGGTCTATCGTCGTGACGTTGTTGCCAATGCTCTTAATGCCGCAAACCGTGCAAAAGAGGTGGCAACGGCAGAGGCTTTAGAAGGTGCCGCACCTGATCTTAGCCGCATTGAGACGGCAGCCCAGGTGCTCGATAGCGTAATGCAATCTCCAACCCCCAACCCGCTTGTGGCCGAAGAGGCAATGCGCGTCTTGATGGATTCGTATGGTGCGCTTCCTGAAGAAATCATCACTGAGGACATGCGTGAAAGCATGGTCGAGGTGCAGCAAACAATGGAGGCTTTGCAAAGCTGGAGGGAAAATCAGCCAGCAGAGAATGCGGCAGAGCTCGAGCGTCTGCGTTCGGCAATTCCCTCAGCCGACAACCTTCCCGAGGGCGTTGAGCTCATTGACCAAATGGCATTCAATCAGCGCCAGGCAAACCTGTTGTCAGGCTTTATGACTGCGCAGCGGGACGCGCTCGCTGATGGCAATGTTTTGGCCTATGCGCAATCTCAGACTGTTATGATCGAGGATCCGGCGACGGGCCAGCCTCGCGTTGTGGGCCAGCCGATCAATCTTGCAGGGGATCCAGCGTCGGTTCGCGCCTCTCTCAATCAACGCTTCCGTGAGATAGATTACCTTGAAGAGCGTTTCAGTGCTGTCGGGCAGAGCGTTTTGCTCCCGCAAGAGGCCGCAGTGGTTGAGCGCGCGTTAACCGAAGGCCAGCCCGGCCAGCGTGCCTTAATCCTGGGAACGATCGCAGACCAGGGCGCTGATCGGGCCGAGAAGATCTTCCTGAGCCTGGACATGAAAAACCCCGAGATGCGCGTGTATAGCCACATTGGCAGCTTGATGACGAGCGGCAACCAGCAGGCAGCGGTCTTGGCGCTTCGCGGCATGGAAGTCGAGAAACCGCCGGCGCTAAAAGATGCAGACGTATCTCGAGAGTTTCGTGCCATTGTGGGAGAGGCGCTGGCGCAGCTCCCATACACAGCAGAAGCGGTGCGCACAACGGCCGGCTTTATCTATGCAGGATACGCAGCCCAAGACTCTAGCCTGAACGAGATGATCAAGGGTAGTGCTTGGGAAAACGCTGTGATGATGGCTATGGGCGATCTCAATATCGCAACCATCAATGGCAACTCTGTCCTTATGGAGCCCGGCGTGGATGTGGATTTGGTAGATGAATGGCTGGACAACCCCACGCCTATAGACGGGGTAATTTACTCTACGCCTGGATCCATGAACCTTAACGTGCTGAAAGATGGCAGATGGTATCCTGTTGCTGTTGGCCAGGATCAGTATCAACTGCGCACTGGCTCTGGTTACAATTCGCAACCCTGGACCGATTCAAACGGAGAGCCTATCCTGATCAGCTTGTCCAAGCTCAGCTCCATTTTAGGGCGGCCAGAGGGAGGCAATGATCGATGATCCTTGACGAATACGACCGAATTGCAGCGGGAATCCAAGGCGGGATCAACACAGAGCGGCCCGGCTGGTATGATAACTTTGTTGCCGCGCGAGATTCCGGCTTGCGCGTAGACTCAACTATGGGGCGGCGCTTTGGGCTCGAGGGCGTCTGGAGCGATATCACATCGAGGCTGAATGAAGATCTGGGCAGCCGGTATGTGCGTTTTAATTCTGATGTCGGTGGCCAGTTTCCGGATCCAACCAGGAATTTCGGCACGTCTGATTCGGCAGGCAACGGTGATGCGCGTTACCAATACGAAGCAACGCGAATTATAGATCAGGTGTTGAAGATTGAGGCCGACAATCCTGGCACAATCCCTCCAGACATTCTTAGCCTGATGGACTTGCAGGTGCTTGAAGATCGGGTGCGCGAGGAGGCGCTGGCAACGGCCGAAGATTTGGCGAGAATTACTGCGGATCCCCGTGACAGTTTTTCTGATGCTACCGCGCGTTTTTTAGGCGGCTTCACGGCGGCTGCGATTGAGTTTTCCCAAGATCCTTTGCAAGCATCAACCATCACCATTGGCTCTGCGAAGAAATTGCTGACGTTTGCCACGCAACAGGCTTTGATCAATGGCTCGATCGAGGTTATGCGCCAGCCCCAAGTTGCGCAGTGGTATGAAGAGCTTGGCTTGGAATACACGGCGGAACAATTCTACATGAACGTCGCCTTCGCCAGCGCGGCAGGCGCTGGATTTGCTGTTGGTACTAGAGGCATTACCGCCGGCGCTCGACAAATCGGCCCGGCAGTTGACCGGCTTCGCGTTGGTCGAGACGTTGCGATGTTCACGCGCGCCCTCGATGAGGCCCAGCCCAACATGGTGCAGGCTTTGACCATGCAGCAAATGCGCTCTGGGCTGCGGGCAATGGAGTCGGCCGGCATTCGCTTGAGCGGTGAGGCCCGTGCCGCTATTGATTTAGCGTCAACCTTGGATGAGATCGAGGCCAGCAATCCCGGCTTGCCGCCTGCCCTACATACGGAGCTGCTGGACTCAGCAAGCCTTGGCGTCGCCAATGCCAAGATCCCCAGCGAATTGATCGATCGCTCTCCGGCGGCTTTGCCGGCTGAGGTCTTGGCCAGGGGTCAGCCTGATCTGGAAAACCTGGGCGGCGTTCTCTATGCCTTTGATCCGCGCAATATCCAGGTCGATGCGCGTACCTTCCAGTTCAAGGGCGGCGGCGATGAGTTCGGCGTGACCGATCGCTTGCAGTTCATCACTGAATGGGATCCCAATCTTGCCGGCACCGTTACGGTCTATCAATATGCAGACGGCAGCATGTATATTGCAGATGGCCACCAGCGCGTTGGTTTGGCAAAGCGCCTCATGGCGAAAGATCCGAATCTTAAAATTCAGTTGTTCGGCTACCTGGTGCGTGAAGTGGACGGCATTTCGCCTCAAGAGGCGATGGTTCAGGCCGCTATAAAAAATATTTCCGAAGCCCCACCCGGTGCTGCTACGAGCCAAATGGTGATTGATGCTGCAAAAATTGCGCGCATGAACCCTGAAAAGTTTCAAAACTTGATTGGCCGCACGTTGTCGCCCACATCTCAGGTTGTCCGTCAAGCGCGCGATATGATGGATCTGACTCAAGATGCGTTTGGCGCGGTGATCAATGAGGTGATCCCTTCAAATTATGGCGCTATTGTTGGCCGCGTTTTGGCTGATCGCCCAGAGCTGCAACGGGCCGCTATCAGCGTCTTGGCCAAGGCGGAGCCCGCAAACGTATTCCAGGCTGAAGCGATCGTTCGCCAGGTCCGAGAGGCGGATGTTGACGTTGCTACCCAGCAATCGCTATTCGGTGAAGAGATGATTGTTGAAAGCCTGTACACGGAGCGCGCTCGCGTTCTAGATCGGGCCGTCAAGACACTTCGCCAGGATCGCGCTGCGTTTGCAAACCTGGTGCGCAATGCAGAAAACATCGAGTCGGCCGGCAATGTGCTGGATCGATCGACTAACCAAATGAGGGCTGATCTAGATGGCCAAGCAATCGCGCTCGTCCAAACTCTCGCAAACCGAAAGGGCCCCCTCTCAGACGCCCTCTCAGACGCCGCCAGACTTGCCCGAGACACAGGGAGTTACGGGGCTTCCACAAGACAGTTTGTCGAATCTATCCGAAGAGCAATTGCAGATGGCGATTTCGAGAGGCTTACTACTGGCGAGGCTGGACGCATTGTCAATGATACGCCGCCGAGCGGCCGCAGTGAGGTTGGCAGGGAGCCAAGCCTCGCCGGATTCGACGAGCCCACAGGACATGGCCCAGCCGTCGAGCAACAGGCAGACGACCTAACACGGGAGATGTTCCCGGAGCCTGAGCCTGCGCCGGCCGGCATGGGCCGGGCGGTGACTGCGCCAGAGGCGCCGCGCGTCCTTGAGCCTGGCGATATTGAGCCTTTGCGAGGCGGCCAGGCGGAAGCTGCCGCTGCTCCAACGGCAAGGCCAATAATTGAAACTGAACAGTCTGCGAAGGCCGCAGTCGAAGGCACCGCTATTGTTGACCCGAAAACAGGTCAGCCCGTGGTTTTGTATCATGGGACCGACAAACAATTTGATCTGTTTGACCTGGAAGCGGGCGAAAAATTTGATGCTGGCTTTGCTGGATCCAGAGCGATCTATCTCTCTGCTGCGGAATATTATGCAACAGCGTATGGCGTGTCGCGCTCCCGACAAACGGGCCGTCCTAGCAGGACGATCAAAGCCTACGCTGACGTAAAAAATCCTTTTGTTATCAGAAAGATTACCAAGGTCGATGAAATACCTTTTGACATAGAAAAAGGTCTTGAACAGCACTACCTTAAACCGTTCTTTGATAGGACGGGTATCATTGATGATTATCGAATTTCTGATGCTGATCGTGATCTTCTGCGCGCTGAGTACGAAAGAATATCTCCTCTTGTTTCGGACAAAATGCGTGAAATTACTGGTGGGATGGATGCTATGGAAATGGCAAACGCCCTGTATGCTGGTGACAGCGCGATAGATGACTTTGGAAACGCAACTGCAATAAATGCAATCCCACAGCTTCAGACCATGCGCGAAAACCTCCCCAGGGTTTTGCAGGAGCTTGGATATGATGGTGTTATCGGAAGAACTAGCAATGTCGGTGAACTAACTCAGTTTGGCGAAGTCGTTGTGTTCGACCCAAAACAAATTCATATTTTCGATCAGGGGGAGCCTACTCCTCCCCCGCAGGGATCGATCGGAGAGCTTCGTAATCTAGTCGAAGCAAACGCGGATCGGGCCCTGCTTGATCAGCACCCAGTAGTGGTTAATGCTTTACAAGAGATGGATTCCCGTCCGGATACCATTGATCTCCCTGGCTACAATTCTCCTGAGTGGCACCGCGAACGGACCTATACAATCGATGGGAAGGAAATTACCGGCACCGCCGCAGCTTTGCGCGAATGGCAGATTCAAGCTGAACAGCTTGCTTGGGTTGAGAGCGGCATCAAACCCCAGCCTGTAGCAAGAAATCGTGAGGCAATTATTATTCTTGGGCCACCGGCCGCAGGCAAGAGCACAATCGCAAACGATATCGCTATTGCGCGCAGATCGGCAATCATCGACAGTGACGAAATCAAGAAGTCTATTCCTGGCTTTGATCGCGGTATCGGGGCCAGGGCAGTTCACGAAGAAAGCTCTCAACTAGCTAAGATCGTGACGGCCGATATGCTGGATAGTGGCGTAAATGTCATCATTCCCAAAGTGGGCGAGAACATCACTAGTATTTTGAAGCAGATAGACTTACTTAAAGGTAGCGGTTACAGCGTTCGCATCGTGAACATGGCCGTGTCTCCTGACAACGCATATCGCCGTATGATTGGCCGCTTCATTGCCAGCGGCCGGCTTATTCCTCCTTCGTATGTTGACTATGTTGGCGCAAAACCTTCGGCGGTTTATCAGGAACTCAAAGCAAGAGGTGTGGCAGATGGCTACGCGGAAATCGACAACAATGGAGCCTTCGGGGCTCCCAAGCCTACAACTGAAATCATCGGGAAAAACCCCCTCGAGGGATCTCCTTTCGGTCTGGATCAGCGCGGACGAGATGTCGGTCGCGCCATTGACGGACTTGGAGCGGAGCCTGATCGAGCAATCGCGGAGGGAATTTCCCCGGTAACAGTCACGGCCGAGGTTACCCAGGCCGGCGAGCAAATGGTCATCCCTGGCGCGGAGCGTATTAGCGATCGCGCGTTGGCGGAGCGTCGGATGGCACAGGGTATGCGTGGTGGCGAGGCTGGCTTGCCGGAAGGCGGGCTATTTGATGAGACCGCTCGGGCGCAGCAAGATTTGTTCGCCGGCGTAAACATGGATGAAGAGATCCCAGTTTCTGCTATTGTGGATCCACAGACCGGCGAGATCGTGCCGCAGACAATGACCATGCGCGATCTCAAGCAGATGCTCGACGAAGAAGATAGCTTCATGGATAGATTGGGATACTGCACACGATGAGCTTCAAAAGTTGCATTCAGGATGGCGTGTTTGAAGGCCGGATCTCACAAGCCCAGGCGGATGAGGCTAATGGCCTGTTCGATGAGCTGGTCGAGCAATACAATCGCCAGATGGGCCCAGGCCCGGCTCAGACCAAGGCGGCGGCTGACGCGGCCCAGGCTGCGCGTATCGAATCGATCCAACGAAAGCGCCGCACCCTTTTGCAAGCGCAGGCTTGGAAGCGGGCAGATCTCGACATGAGGTCTTATGCGAATGGGGATCCGGCGGAGATGGGCAACGCCGCCCTGTCTCTTCTCGAGCAAGATGTGGTCAGTAACTATGCCAGCGTTGCGCAGCTCCGCGATGCCATTACGCGCCGCGCCACGTCGATGATGGATGAATACCTGACGACGTTTAAACGGGACATGCTTGGTCGCACCAGAAACAAGGCGACGATGAACAATCTAATTCGTGAGGTGTTTGGCGAGAACACCGGCGATGCGGCTGCGCGTGAGCTGGCAGGTGCCTGGGGCCGGGCATCTGAGTATCTTCGCCAAAGGTTCAACTCCGCCGGCGGATCGATCTCTAAGCGCCTGGATTGGGGCCTGCCGCAAAGCCACAGCACAGAGCGAGTGCGCGCTGTAAGATTCGAAGAGTGGCGCGATTTCATTGCCCCTCGCCTAAATGTGGACAAGATGATCGATGAGCGCACCGGGCTGAAGTTTAGCCCGGCTCGTCTTGAGCTGGCCCTAAAGGATGTTTACGAAACGATCCGCACGGATGGCATGGCATCTATGAAGCCGTCCGGCACCCAGCGCGGCCGATCGGTCGCAACCCGCCGCCAAGATCACCGCTTCCTGGTGTTCCGCAATGGCGATAGCTGGCTGCAATACCAACAGCGTTTCGGCAATCCGGATCCCTTTGACTCGATGATGGGTCACATTGACAACATGGCCCGCGACATTGCCATGATGGAACGCCTGGGCCCGAACCCGGCATCGACCCTTACTTATCTGAAGCAGACCATGCGCAAGGCGGCGGCCGGCGATGCGCGGGCAGAGAACAGAGCAAACCGCAAATCGGCGCAGCTCGATGATCTTTACGGCGCAATCATGGGCCGCAACAACAGCCCGGTGGATAGCACCTTCTCCTATACTATGGCCGGCACCAGGCAGCTCTTGCAGGCGGCACAGCTTGGCGCGGCTTCTATCGCGGCCCTAACTGACATCAACCCGCAAGTTATAACGCGCGGCTTCAACGGGCTTCCCCAGGTAAAAACGATTAATCAAACCCTCAGCGCCTTGATGATTTTGCCGCAGAGCGAGCGAGCCAAACTGGCGTTGCGCCTGGGTCTGACGGCTGAGGCATACACCACCCTGGCATCTGCGCAGATGCGCTATGTCGGTGACATCTCTGGCCCCGAAGTGACGCGCCGGATCTCTGACTTTGTAATGCGGGCATCTCTGCTTTCCCCCTGGACCAATGCCGGGCGCTGGGCTTTTGGCATGGAGTTTCTTGGCCACCTTGGCGACCAGGTGGGCAAGACATTTAGCGAGCTCGATCCCAACATGCGCGGCGCGCTCCAGCGTTACGGCATTGGCGAGGACCGCTGGAACATCATGCGGACGACGCCGCTTTATGATTTCAACGGCGCAACTTTCTTGCGGCCAAATGACATTGCGGCCCGGACCGATATCGATCAGCGCATGGCGAACGATCTGACCGACAAGCTGTTGATCATGATCAACACGGAAACAAACTTTGCGGTGCCTTCTACCTCGATCCGTGGCCGCCTGGCGCTGACCGGCAATCTTCAGCCCGGCACTGTTCCTGGCGAGATCGTGAGATCCTTTGCCATGTACAAGAATTTCTCGGTGACGGTTCTCAATACGCACATCGCCCGTGGCCTGGCCCTCGAGGGCGTGTCTGCAAAGGGCCGGTATCTTGGCGGTTTCATCGTGACGGCTACGTTGATGGGTGCGCTGGCGATGCAGCTCAAAGAGATGGCGAAGGGCCGGGATCCCGTTGCTATGGACAGCCCAGAGTTTTGGGGCTCGGCTATGCTCCAGGGCGGCGGGCTGGGGATCTTCGGTGACTTCATGTTCTCTCAGACCAATCGCTTTGGCGGCGGCTTGGCTGAGACGGTCGCCGGCCCGGTGGTTGGCCTGGCCAATGATTTGAACAATCTTACAACCGGCAACCTGATGCAGTTCATTAAAGGCGAGGACACAAATGTGGGCAGGGAGATGATTGACTTTGCTTCGCGCTATACGCCTGGCTCCTCAATGTGGTATCTTCGCCTGGGATTGGAGCGCCTGGTAACTGACCAGGTGCGCATGATGGTGGATCCTGATGCGCCGTCGCGGATGCGTCGATTGGAGCGGCGATACATGAATGAGCGTGGCCAAGAGTACTGGTGGCGTCCTGGGCAAACCTCGCCCGATCGTGCGCCGAATCTGGAAGCGGCTTTGGGCCAGCGATAATTTCTGATATAAGGGAAGCACCATGACAGATATCCCGATCACAGCAACAGAACGAAAGGCTCAGTTTACCGGCAACACCGGCCTGGGCCCGTTTGCGTTTACGTTCAACATTCTCACAGCGACTGACATTCGCGTGATTAAGAACAGCACAACGCTGACGATCACGACGGAATATACTGTGACGATCAATGGGGACGGCACGGGCTCGATTACGCTGACGGGATCCGGCAATGGCACGGCTTTGATTGCTGCCGATATTTTAACGATCATCGGCAACCGGTCGCTCGCTCGTACCAGCGATTACGTCCAGGGCGGCAATCTTTTTGCCGGCGCGCTGAACGAGGATCTCGACAGCATCGTGATTATGATGCAGCAGCTCGATGAGAAGGTCAGCCGCACTTTGCGGATTGACGCGGGCGATGTGGGGCAAAACCTTTTGCTCCCCTCAAAGGCATCAAGACTTGGCCGGACGTTGCAATTCAACGCCTCGACCGGGAATCCGGAAACCGGCCCGCTTGCTTCTGAAGTTGCAAACGCTCAGACTAATGCCACCAACGCGGCTGCCTCTGCATCGGCGGCTGCAAGCTCTGCCTCTGCTGCATCTGGATCTGCATCGTCAGCCGCATCGTCTGCTGCATCGGCGGCTGCATCAGCAGCAAATCAGGTTGCCAAGACATCTAGCACCGGCTCGGCAGTTATTCCCACTGGCACTCAGGCCCAGCGCGACGGCTCACCCTCGGCGGGCTTCTTCCGCTTCAACTCTGATGTCACCAAGTTTGAGGGCTACAACGGCACGAGCTGGGGCAGCGTAGGCGGTGGTGCAACGGGCGGTGGCTCTGACGAAATCTTCATTGAGAACGGTCAGACGGTCACCACGAACTATACGATCACGACCAACAAGAACGCGATGTCTACCGGGCCGATCACGGTAAACTCCGGCATTACTGTTACTGTCCCCTCTGGCTCTAACTGGGTGATCCTATGACTGTCACGATCAACGGCACAACTGGCATCGCTGGCACCAACGGCAGTGCTGGCACCCCTGCGGTTCAGGGCGAGGACACCAACACGGGCATCTTC
>SXGQ01747937.1_pt1 | contig 34668 bp, 30 predicted proteins | sample 3178371 | NCBI WGS metagenome assembly SXGQ01 (sample SAMN11356859, study PRJNA531348) | freshwater metagenome | isolation source: freshwater sample F1-20 | place: China: Fuxian Lake, Yuxi | collected 2017-12-25 | reverse complement strand
GGTGGCTGGGGGCCGGGCGGGGGGGGGGGGGGGGGGTTGGAGGGTCCAGCGGCGGCGGCGCTTGGGGGGAGGGAAGCGGAAAGGGCGGTGGGAGGCAAGGATGGAAACAATAAAAGCTCTGGAGCGTGGTAGGGTATCTTGGATGGGGGGTGGGTGGGTTGGTGGGATTAGCCGGCGATGACGAATTTGGGGTCGAAGAAGGAGATGGCTTTGGTTTTTCCTTCGGGGTCGGCGTAGAGGACGACGACGTAGTTGCCGGGGTCTTCGGGGGAGACGGTGGTGATGATTTCGTCGTCGGCTTTGACCATGACTTCTGCGCGGTTGCGGCCGAGGTCGATGCTGGAGACGGCGAGGCGTTTGACGGTGGTGGATTCGATGTCGGCTTTTCCGGCGACGGCGGCTTGGACTTTGACTTCGGGTTTTCCGCAGACGGAGACGAGGGTCATGCGGTAGCCGCGTTCGGGGTCGCTTTGTTTGAGGCGGAGGATTTTGACGGCCCAGCGTGGGGGATCGTCGACTTTTTCGACGGGGAGGCGTTCGGCGAAGGCGATGAGGGTCATGGTTTCGCCGGTGGCGAGGCTGATGCGGGTGGTTCCGGATTCGACGCCTTCTTTGCGGACTTCGATGGAGTGTGCGCCGGCTTTGAGGCCGATGCCGCCGGTGCGTTGGCCGAGTTGGTAGCCTTTGGGGAAGATGTCGTCGCCATCGACGAAGACGTTGGCGAGGCCGAGGCCGGGGGCGACGGCGTTGACGATGCGGATGAAGCCGACTTGGGGTGGGCCGTCTTCCTGGGCGTGGGTGAGGGTGGGTGCCGCGAGGAGGAGGGAGGCGAGGAGGAGTTTAGTAAGCGTTTTCATGGAGGACCTTGATGCGGGTTTCGGAGGGGTCGATGGAGCCGTCTTGCTGGCGTTCGCCGGGGTCTGCGAAGACGGTGAAGACGCGGCGGACTTCGGCGAGGACTTCGGGGGTGGCGGAGGTGGAGGTGGTGGGTGCGATGGATTGGCCGACGACCCAGACGCGGTAGTTGCGGGAGCGGACGGTGGAGGATTCGTAGAGGCGGGCGAAGAGTTCCTCGGCGGCGGAGTCGGTCCAGTGGATTTTGGTGTTGTCGGGGTAGATGGCTTTGTTGCCGAAGACGAGGGTTCCGTCTGATTCGCGGGCACCTGCGGCGGAGGAGGTGGTGTCGAAGGGGCGGGAGCGGATGATGGCGTCGGCGATGCGGTCTGCCTGGAGGGAGTTGGTGGGGGCGTTGAGTTTGAGGGTCTGGGTGGGTGGGGCCATGCGGACGTTGGTTTCATGGTTTTCCGAGGTTCGGCGTGCGAGGAGGGGGTCCATGACGAGTTCGCCGGCGACGACGGCGCGGAGGGCGTCGCGGGAGGCGGTGTTGAGGTTGATGTGTCCTTCGATGCGGACGACGGGGCCTTCGCGTTCGGCGAGGTCTTCGGAGCGGGGGATGCCGGCGTGGAAGAGGTCCAGCAAGCGGGCGGCGTGGGTTTCGGGTTTGTCGAAGCGGGGGTGTTCGGGGCGGCCGATGCGGAGGGAGTTTCCGCCGCCGAAGTCGGTGGTGGAGGGGGTGGATGAGGTGACGTCGCCCCATGACTGGCCTGGGGTGGCGAGGGCGGTTTCCCACATAATGGGGTCGTAGACGCGGCCGAGTTCGGTGGCGCTGTAGAAGCGGTTCTGGTTGGATAGGCGGAGGGGTGCTTCTTCGCGGCGCGGGGTGGGGAGGCCGCTGAAGAAGCGGGCGTCGTCCGGGTTGACGAGCTGGCTGGTGGTGATGAAGGTGTTAGATCCGTAGAGTGAGTTGTGGCCGCCATCGGGCCATTCGGAGGGGAGGACGCGGCCGTAGACTTTGGGTTTGGTGGCGCCGTCGCTTTTGTAGATGGTGTCCCAGCGGATGTTTCGTCTGTTAGGGCTGTAGTTTCCGGGGTAGACGTTGGCGTCCTGTGGGGATTCGAGGTAGTAGGCCATGCGGGGGTCTCCCATGTTGTTTTTGAAGAGGTTGGGTCCGCGGGTGTGGGAGTGGCAGGGGATGGTGGTGCGGATGCGCTGGCGGGGTTGGTTTTCGGTGTTGGTGGGGTAGTTGAGGCTGGAGTTGTTGCGGTGGACGCCGCCGCGTGATTGGTCGACGAGTTGGCCGTTCCATTTCATGCGGTAGCCTGCGCCGGAGGAGCCGTAGGTTTCACCGCCGAGTTCGAGGGGGCTGGGGACGAAGACGGCTGCGGGGCCGGCGTCGAATTTGTAGGTGACGGTGCCGAAGTTGAAGACTTTGTATTCGTTGGGGCGGAGGGAGACGCTGATGGCGGGGAACCAGCGGTAGCCGTCGCTTTCGGGGAGTTTGGGTGTGGCGTCCGCCATGTCGTCGAAGGTGACGGAGGGGTTGGCACCGAGGGGGAATTCGTATTTGGTTTCGTAGCTGAGTTCGCAGGATCCGGCGACGGTTTGGTCGGACATGTTCCAGAGTTCGGCGTAGGTGGTGGCGCTGAGGATGATGAATTTGCGGCCGTTTTCGGTGAGGACGTTTTCCCAGCGGAAGCGCATGAGGAATTCGCTGACGAGAGGGTATCCATCGAGGCCGCGGTGGCTGCCTTCGAGGAGGGTGGATTTGGGGTTTTCGTCGGCGTAGTCGATGGCGTTGGCGGCGAGGGTGCGGAGGTAGTCGTCGGGGAATCCGCCTTTGCGGGTTTTGAATTGTGGGAGGGCTTTGTCGATGAATTCGGCCATTTCGGCGACGGCGTCGTCGCCTTTGGAGAGGAGTTCGTTGAGGTTGAGTTTGGGTTGTCCTGCGACGGTGGGGGAGATGCCTTGGGCGTAGGGGATGAGGGGTTGTTCGAGGTAGGGTTGGAGGGAGGATGCGAGGTTTTCTTCGACGGCGCGTGCTTTGACGTCGGTGAGGCGGCCTGCGGGATCGCGGGTGAGGGGAGGTTTGATGTCTGCGGCGGCGAGGAGGGAGTCCGGGGAGACGAGGAGGGGGCGGCCGGTGATGAGGGTTTTTCCGAGTGGGCCGGGGATGTCTGCGGTGGCGGCGGGGTCGATGGCGTGGAGGGCGACTTGGTCGAGGGCGGGCCGATTTTCATCGGGGGGGGTGGGGTTGATGCCGGGGGCTGGGTGGGGCCATGGGGTGCGGGCGTGTGTGCCGCCGGAGCCTTCGGTGTTGCCGGCGAGTGCGGGGTCGAGTTTGGATTGGAGGTCTTCGACGAAGTATGCGTAGCGGCCGATGTTGCGGCCTTTGTCGTCCTGGATGTAGATCCAGGCGGCGCGGGATTTATCGAGGAAGGGTTGGGTGTTGAAGTCGGTGCGTTCGTTGGCGTTTGAGGAGGCGAGGGTATCGAGCGGGGGAGTGGTGAGGGTGGGGGTTTCGGCGGGTTGGGTGGTGGTGCTGAAGAGTGGGACGTAGCGGTAGGAGAGGGAGGGGCCGCTGGCTTTGCCGCGGGCGAGGAAGAGGTGTGGGGCTGGGGTTTTGCCGATTTCGATGGGTTGTGGGAGGGTGGATTGGAGGATGATGAAGTCGTCGTTGGCGGCTTCTGCGGTGAGGATGCCTTTGATGTCTTCGAGGCCGGCGCGTGCGGCGAGTTCGGCGCGTTGGAGGTCGACGTAGGAGCGTGCGGTGCGGCGTTCGATGGCGGTGATGGTGAGGATGCCGACGGCGAGGATGAGGAGTGCTGCGGCGACGACGAGGACGGCTGGCAGGGTGAATCCCTGGTGCCCTGTGGGGGTGGCGGACGGGGTGTTCCGTCGTGTTTCAGGGGGTTTCATGGGAGTTTCCAAAGCGGATGAGGGTTCCGTAGGCTTCGAGGTTGCGGTTGCGGAGGGCTTCTGCGGGTTGGCCGAGGAGGAGTGCGGTTTTTCCGGCGCCGTCCCAGTCGGAGGTGGTGTTGAGTTTGCCGGCGAGTTCGCGGCGGGCGACGATGAGTTTGACGTCGAGGATTTGCGGGCCTTGGTCGTCGGATTTCTGCCAGTCGTCGATGTTTCCGGAGGTTCCGCGGGATTTGGGGCGTGCTTCGAAGGAGAGGACGTCGAAGGCGACGGGTTCGTCGCGGTCGAGGGGTGTGAAGAGGGTGTCGAGTTTGCCGTTGCGGAGGGCTTGGAAGGTTTCTTCGCTTTCGCGGAATCCGCGCATGAGGCAGCGGACGGTTTTGTTGCCGATCTGGAGGTCTTTGATGTAGTAGTTGACGGCGCAGAGGTCGCCGATGCGGCCGGTGTCGGATTGTGCGTCGGAGGGTTGGAGGGTGAGGAATGCGAGGCGGTCGGTGGGCCAGTTGGCGGAGCTTTTTTCGAAGACGGTGTCTTTGTTGAAGCGTGCGGTGGCGAGGTCTGCGGTGAGTTGGGTGATGAGTGCGCGGGCTTCGCGTTCGGCACCGACGCCGCCGCCGACGCGTTCGTAGCCATCGCCAGTGGAGCCGAGGACGGAGACGGCGATGAGGAGTACGATCATGCCGACGGCCATGGAGGCCATGAGTTCGACGAGGGTAAAGCCGCGTGGCGATGTGCGGTGTGGCGTCATGGCATGCGGGTGTGGAACTCGATTTTCTGGCGTTTGGCGGCGGGGGCTGCGGCGGGGAATTCGAGGGTGATGGCGACGCGGAGCATGGGGGTGACGCCGGGTTTTGGGGTGGCGGGTGTGCCTTTGAGGGTGGCGAGGTAGCGGACGGGCTGGTTGGTGAGGGTTTTGATGCCTTTTTCGTATTCGGCTTTGGAGATTTTACCGAGGGTGCGTCCGTCGTTGGAGAAGGCGAGGACCCAGACGTCTCCGGAGGGTGGGAAGGCTTGTCCGGGCTGGGTGGGGTCGAGGAATTGGGCGTTGCCGTCGCGGGTGGCTTGGAGTTCGTCCATGCATGCGGGGATGATCCAGGAACAGCGTGTTTCGGCTTGGGAGGAGAGGCCGGTTTCTCCGGATTGGACGAGTGTGGCGAGGACGAGTGGGACGGCGAGGGCCATGACGCCGACGGCGACGATGGCTTCGACGAGGGAGGCACCGCGGGGTGATGGTTTTGGGGGATTGGGGTTCATCAGTTGGTGCGGTATGGGCGTGCGACGACGCGGCCGATTTTGAGGCGATTTTCGGCGATGGGTTTGGAGTTGGGGGAGGGTGCGCCGTTTCGGTATGCGCCTTCGATGACGCGGAGGGCGACGGGGTCTGAGCCGGTCGGGAAGTGGAGGCCGCCGCGGGTGCCGAAGGCGATGGCGTGGGCGACGACTTCGATGTTTTTGTTTCCGGCGCGGTAGCGGAGGGTGATTTGGTCTTCGTCGAGGGGGTTGCGGATGCCGTCGACTTCGCCGGGGAAGAGGACGACGCCGGTGGGGAGGGTTTGCCAGCGGCGGATGAGGACGGCTTCGACGGTGGTGGGGTCTGCGGGCCAGGCGGGGACGCGGAAGAGGCCGACGCGGCAGCGTTTGTCGGAGGCGGGGAGGTCACCGGGTTCGGCGATGGCCATGACGATGATGGAGCGGGAGGTGATGGCGGTGGTGCGGGCTTGTTCGATGAGGCCGGTGACGGTGTCGGTGGCGGATTTTCTGGATTGGCTGCTGGTTCCGCCGAGGATGCGGATTCCTGCGGTCATCAGGATGGTGATGATGGCGATGACCACGACCATTTCGGTCATGGTGAATGCTTTGCGCCCGGATGGGAGCGCCCTGAGGGAGAGTTGCATTGTGTTCTCTTACGTCTTTGATTGCCCCGATGGTTGCAGAGATTGTGCCAACACGAAGTAAACACAGCAGCCGTCGTCTGCCAAGCGGCGGTTCCCAAGCGCGTGAAAGTGACATTCCGGCCACTTTTGGGCAAGGGGGGTGTGGGGAGTGGTGGGAAATCAGGGGGCTGGCTTGATGGCCTGGATAGCGTTGGGGCTGCGTTCGGCTTCGTCGCCGAGGGCGAAGGTGAAGGAGAGTTTGGTTTTTTGTTCGTCGGGGATTCCTTCGAATTCGATGCGGTGGGTGGCGGGATCGAATTTGGCGAAGGGGATGGTGACATCGCCGAGTTCGGAGAGGGGGATGGTCATGACGGTTTGGTCGCCTTTTTTGAGGAGGAGGCGGCCTTTCTTTGGCGTGTTGCGGGGGATGACACAGCCGGTGATGGCCATGCGGAAGTTTTCGAATTGAGGGATGATGCGGCCGATTTCCTGCCAGACATCGGGGTCGATGGAGGCGAATCCGTTGGCGAGGGCTTTGGCGAGTTCGGAGAGGGGGATGCCGTCCCATTTTTCGAGGGTTCCGGCGAGGTTGAGGTTGAAGGAGAAGGTGAGGTCGCCTTTGCCGAGGGTGTGGCGGAGGACGGTGTTTGGCTGGTCGGCAGCGGGGACGGGTGGGAGTTTGAAGAAGCCTTGCTTGTCGATGGGGATTTCGTGTTTTCCATCGGGGCCTTCGACGAAGATTTTGAAGGGGCGTTTGTCTTTGGGGTCGGAGTGGACGATTTTGATTTCGAAGGTGATGCCCTCGACGGCGGTGATCTTTTGGGCGGCGCCGAAGAGGGTGCTGACCATTGAGTAGGGCAGTGTCTGGGCGGCGAGGCGGGTGGGCGTGGCGATGCCGAGGAAGGCGAGGGTGCCTGAGAGGAGGGTGAGGATCGCGGTGAGGTTTCGGATCATTCCGCGATCAGGATGGGGGGTGGGTGCGGGGCATCAACCTTTCTTTTTGAGGAATGAGATGACGGCGAAGACGAGGAAGAGGATGAAGCAGACTTGGGCGATGGTGGCGGCGAGGCCGGAGAGTGAGCCGAATCCGAGGACTCCGGCGATGATGGCGACGACGATGAAGATGAGGGTGTAGTGGAGCATGGTGGTTGGGCTTTTTGTTGGATGCGAATGATTTTCCGCTATTTCGAATCGAGCGTGTGTGTTGGGGTATCGCAACTGGCAATCGGGCGGGTTGGGAAATCGGGTTGCGTGAGATTTTTCTCCACGTGGTGGCGGGGACCGGGATAGGAGTTGCGGCGTGATTGCGAAACAGTTTCAGGACCGAGTGGTTGCGCCGTCGTTGTTGGCGGCGGATTTTTCCCGTTTGCGCGAGGAGGTGACGCGGGCGATTCACAGTGGTGCGGATTGGCTGCATCTGGATGTGATGGACGGGCATTTCGTGGATAACATTTCGTTCGGTCCAGCGGTGATTCAGGCGGTGCATGAGACGAATGATGTGTTTTTGGATGTGCATCTGATGATTTCCCGGCCGGATCATTATTTGCCGAGGTTTGTGGCTGCGGGTGCGGATTTGATCACGGTGCATGTGGAGGCGGAGCATGAGGTTGGGGAGACGTTGCGGCGGATCCGGGAGGCGGGTTGTCAGGCGGGGCTGGCGTTGAATCCGGCTACTCCGTTAGAGGCGGCTTTGCCGTATTTGGGAGAGATCGATCTGTTGCTTTGCATGACGGTGGTTCCGGGTTTCGGTGGGCAGGCGTTCATGTCCGAGATGTTGCCGAAGATCGAGGCGGCGGCGGCGGAGAGGGCGCGGCGTGGGCTGGGATTTCACATAGAGGTGGACGGGGGGATTGATGCGGGAACGGCGGCGCTTTGTGCGAAGGCGGGGGCGAATGTGCTTGTTGCGGGGTCCTCGACTTTCCGTGCGGCTGACATGGCTGAGGCGGTGAGGGCGATCCGGGAGGCTTAGTCCGCTGAACGAAAAGGGGATTTCGTTTCGCTAGCCCCGATGTATTTAATCACTCATGAAATCCGTTGTTTTGCCATCGTTGTTGTTTGGGGTCGGTCTTGTTGTCGGCTGGTTGCTGAAGCCTGGCGCGGAACCGGTCAAGGAGACTGCGACGGTTGCGAAGCCGGCGGTGCCGCGTGTTGAGGCTCCGGCACCGGAGGTTGAGGAACCTGCTGGTTCTGATCCGGTGGCACCGCCGATTTCGGAGCAGCAGAATTTCACTCCGCCGGTTCCGATGATTGGATCGCAGGCGGAGGCGAATGTGAAGTTGCGGGATGAGGCGAAGTTGAAGCGGTTGGTGGAGGTTTTGGGTCTAACAGAGGAGCAGGCGGCATCGCTAGTGGAAATGATTGAGAAGGTGCGGACGGCTCCGGAGGACGCGGAGAACTCGGGATTTCCTGGGCCGAGTGAGATTCTGGCGAGTTTGAAGGCTACGGGGGAATCGTTGGATGCGACGTTGAAAGCGATTTTGACGCCGGAGCAACTGGTGGCGTTCGGGGAGATGCGGAAGCGGCAGGAGGAGAATCGTGTGGCTTCGCGGACGAGCCGCGAATTGGCTGAGATTCAGGACATGGTCGATCTAACAGAGGAACAGCGGGGATTGCTTCGCGAGCGTTTGACGGAGGAATTGGTGGAGTCGGCGATTTCTGCGGAGGTGGCGTTGGTTTTGGAGTCGTCCCCGTTACCGTTGGGTGCGGGGACGATGAATGCGCAGGCGGTAGAGTCGTTGGTGCTGATGAAGGATGCTCCGGCGTCGGATGATCCCCGGATTGCGCATTTGGAGTTGATTGAGAATCAGCGGCGCGAACTTGACCAGAAGGTGGAACGTTTGAAGGGAATTCTGACACCGGCGCAAATGCTGCGCTATGAGGCTGAACTGGCGAACCAGCGTTTTATTTTGGATCAGATGGCACCGCCTTCGCCGTGAGGGTGTGGGTTTTCGATGAATGTAACTTTTTGGCTTCAGTTTTCGTACCCGTTTGAGATTCCACGACCCCAAACACCATGAACCGTCATTTGCTGCCGTTGTTTTTTGCCGCTGCCCTGCCTCTTTCCGCTCAAACCGCGCCTGCGGATCCGTTTGAGGATGCGATGCGGGAAACGATCAAGCTTTACCGTGTGGGGAAGGTTGGTGAGGCGAAGGAGGCGTTGGCCAAGGCGAAGGAGGTGCTCGACAAGCAGCAGGCGAAGGCTGTGGTGAGCACCTTTCCCGATGCACCTGAAGGATGGACAGCAGGGGAAACCGTAACGGAGGATATCCCGGCTGCGTTTGGCGGTGGGCGAGTGGTTCGCAAGACCTATTCGTCGAAGGAGGGTCGGAAGGATTTGGTGCTGGAGGTGATTTACGATGCACCGACGATCAAGTTGTTGATGGGGTTGGTTGCGAACGATCAGGTTGCGGAATCGCAGGGCTACAAGATCAAGCGTGCGAATTCCGAGCGGGTTCTGATCAAGGAAACGGGTGGCAATGTGGAACTAAACATGCCGGTGGATGAACGGATTCTGGTCAAAGTGATCGGAAAAGGCGGAGCGACCGAGGATGAGGCGATCAAGCTGGTGAGGGAAATCGATCGGCGGGGCCTGAAGGATATGAAATAAACGGGAGAATCCACAGGATTTTTGCTGTCTACGAGTGGAATTTGCCTTCCTGTGTTGGGGAGGTGTCGGAAAAATACACCATTTTGGCGAGGTTTTCCAAGCGCATCGCTGGAGATGGTGTATTTATCAGGTGTTTACCGTAGGTTGAGTTGAGGCGCTTTGGACGTCACCCATTTGAATCATGGACCTGCTCGGAAGAGTGGGAGAGCTTCCGGATTCAGACGCCAAAGCCTTTGCGAATCAGTCACCTGATTCACCCTGTTACGCGGCTGCAGATTTGCTTCGCGTCGACCGAGTGCATCAGGTGGCGCAACCGGAAACTCCAGCCATGAAAATCCACATTCCATTTTTGTCCAAGATTCGCGTTCGCCAAACTGGGCGACAGCCGCGCGGATTCGCGTTGGTGGTGACCGTTTTGCTTATGGTTCTGATGACCATGATCGCGCTCGCTTTGCTGACGCTTTCCTCGGTGAGTTTGCGATCATCTGGGCAGGGCGATGCGATGGCGTTGGCGAGAGGAAACGCGCGGCTTTCGCTGATGTTGGCGCTTGGTGAATTGCAGGCGACGCTTGGGACGGATCAGTCGATTTCGGCACCTGCATCTGCGGTGATTCCGGGAGCGACACGTCCACATTTGACCGGCGCGTGGGAATCGTGGCGTTGGACGCCGGGCTCTGGCGGGGCTCCGGACTATACGCAGAAGGCAGCGAAGTTTCGAAGCTGGTTGGTTTCAAGCGCGACGCCAGCCGGGGCGGAGTCGTTCGACCTCCCCTCGCAAGCTGCGGGAAATGATGTGGTTGAGTTGGTAGGTGCGTTGCAGAACGACGGTCGATCCAACTCGATGAAGGCTCAGAAAGTGCAGGTGAGCAGCGGGAGCTTGCGAGGAGGATTGGCGTGGGCGGTTTTTGACGAAAGCACCAAGGCTGCGATAGATCTCGGAGATCCATTAGCGGCACCCACGAAGGCGGAGGAAGTCGCCTCTCGGACGGCACCTTACCGGTATCGTGCCGATTCTCTATCCAGCGAATTGGAGAGCCTCGCGGAGCCGAAGAATTTGGTGTCGCTGGAAACCGCAGTTATCCCGGCAGGAAACAACACAGCGCCTGACTTCCGCCGCAGATTTCATGACTTCACCACAAGCTCCCTCGGGCTTCTGACCAATCCGGCAACCGGCGGTTTGAAAGGTGATCTTACATCATTGTTCGAGGCGACCGCCTTTCCATCGACGGCCTTTGCGGATGAAACTCCCTATTTCAGCATCCGCGAGGGTGCTCCCAGATGGAGATATCTTTACGACCACTACCGGAAATACAAAACCATCCAGACGGTTTCTAACGGAACTCCGCGTTATTCGCCGCCGACGGCCGAGACATCACCCAACTCAGTCGGTATCGACACGTCGCCGCAGCGAGAGCGTTTACTTCCGGTGGTGGCAAAATTCCAGTTGGTGTTTTCAGTAGTCTCACACCGTCATCACATCAGGGATCGAGTGGATTTTCACAACACGATGGCTGAGCCGCGTGGCAACGCTTTCCATGCGGTTCCCCATCTTGCATACGATCCGGTAATCACGCTCTACAATCCATACGACGTGGGGCTGGATTTGCGCAACATGCGTATCCGGATTTGGGATCCGCCGGTGGGTTTTCGCCTGATGAAAGTGGATAAGCAAAAAAGCACGTCTGTTTACTACCGTCCGGAAATGGCGAGCGGTAAATTCCATGGTCTCGCGCAATTCCAGATTGCGAACGAGAAGAATCTCAATGCCCGGAAGTTTTTCACGCTGCAACTAACAGATGGCAGCTCCGAGCGCGCCGCGTCCTCCCTTCGTTTGTTGCCCGGCGAGGTGAAGGTGTTTTCTCCGCGCATTGAGAATGCATGGACATGGGGATACGAAACCGGAATTGGAAATGGCTATGAGCCACGTTCGTTTTTCGATTGGAATGCGGGCAGTGATTTCGGAAACATCGACCGCCGCACGAACAACCAGTGGGGCATTGAGGCCGTTCCCGGTTGGGACGCGCGGGCGGGACTGCAGACCGACCACATGAGCTACGCCAGCCGACCGCGCGACACGCTTTACGACTTTGAATGGGACGCCGCGAACAATCGTCAGCGGCCGGGCGTCGGCGGATTTCTGTCAATGCGTCTAACCGACGAAGTGCGCGTCGAGATCAGGCCCGAACGCACCACCGGCGGGGCCTCGGGTGTTCCTGATTTTCAGATCGATCTTCTAGCCAGTCGCTCGACGGCGGTGACATCGGATATCCTGCGGAGTTATAAGTTCCGGTTCGCTGATCTGATCAATGAAATCAGTGAATATCCCAACGTCCCGACGATTTCCCGTTCATTCACGGTCAGTGACACCCTCCAACTGCCGGATGACAAGAGTCTCGGATTGAAAAAGCCGTTCGCCATGTTGGAGATGGGCGCACGCACGACCAAGGATCCGCTGGATGACACCAAACCCTGGCTCTATAACAACCCGGTGATCGAGGGAGCGGAACAAACCCACTCCGTTGTTGGTCCGGCCAACCAGAGTTATGATGTCCGGCTGATCAGTCTAACAAGCTTTACCAGTTTTCCGGGTATCGAGATTGATCCTGACACCAAACGAGGCTTTTTCGGCGCGAGCAAGACATCTTCCGAGGGTGCCACCAATGTTTCCATGATGCATGTCCCGGTGATCCCGGCATCATCCCTTGGCGACTGGGTTTCTTCCAATCTGATCTCGGGATCGGTCTTGCCACGGGTTGTGCATCCGTTTGGAAACTCCCGTGCGCATCCGCTGATTCCAGTCGGTAGCATCAGCCGCCTGTTGGGAGGCACCACCGCTCTCGATCATTCCTATCTGCTCAACGATGTCCTTTGGGATGGCTGGTTTTTCTCATCCATCACCGACTACAACACGCAGATTTTCGGTGGAAACCGTACCCGTAAGGATGTTTTGACCGGCGTGATTGATGGCACGCGCCCCGCGCTGAACAGCCGCCTAGCTCCTGTGGTCAATCCGGGAGATGTCTCCCGATTCGTCAACGAGTTGGACGGGCTAAACGATCTCGAACGCTCTCGTTCGCTTGCCGCACATCTGGGCATCCGTGGTGCATTCAATGTCAACTCCACTTCGGTCGATGCCTGGCGTGCATTGCTCTCCGCGCTGCGTGACCAATCGGTCAATGGCTGGAGCAACCGCAAATTGGAAAACTCTGACCGCACACCTTTCGCCCGGACTTCCCTCCCTCTTGCGGGATCCGCCGATTCTGACAGTGATTCCGGAGCGGACGTTCTCGGGCAAATCCGCTGGGCGGGATTCCGCACCCTCGATGATGGCCAGATTGAAACCCTCGCCCGGGCCATCGTTACAGAAATCCAGTCGCGCGGAAATGCGGATAAAGCCCCCTCTCTAACACTCGGGGAATTCGTCAATCGCCGCCCCGGCTCATCGCTTCAAGGGCTGTCCGGCCTGCTGCAAACCGCCATCGACAAATCGGGCGTCAACCAGCCGTTCCACGCTCTTGATTCGAAACCGGTCAGCGCCTCCGCCATCGGTGCCGCCCGCAAGCTGGGCACGATCACTCCCGAAGTGATGGACGGCCAGTCAGCCGAGGGTGCGCCTTCGATTCTTACCCAAGGCGACCTCATGTCCGCGATCTCTGCGGTGGCCACCGTGCGGGGCGATACCTTCAAAATCCGCGGATACGGAGAAGCTCTTGCGTCTAACGGGACTACGGTGCTTGCCAAAGCCTGGTGCGAGGCCGTCGTGCAACGTGTTCCCGAATATGTCGATCCCTCGGACGAGCCTGAAGCCTCAGCGGCCGGCTTGTCGAGCGATGTCAACAAGCTTTTCGGCCGCCGCTTCACCCTAGTTTCCTTCCGTTGGATCAACCCCGCCGAAATCTGATCCTTGCCAAAGGTCCCCATCCCTCCATTCACTAACCCGCGCCTCCGATGAAACATCTCCTCCGCCTGGTGCCCGTCTTGGGTGCCCTTATGCTTTCCGGCATCGCCCGGGGAGACGGATTGCGCACCTCGCTCCGCCTGTTGGCGTTTCATCCGGGCCTCTCCGCGCCGGAGGTTTTTCTGCACGATCCCTCCGCCGCCGAGGAAACCGCAGCGGTCAAGGCGGAGATCAAATCCTATCTCAATCACGAGGCGTTCCCGCTTGTTCTAACAGGACGCAAGTTGGTCATCACCACCAGCCCGGACCGTGCGTCCATCACCCGCGATGCCGACCGTTTTGGGGAGGCCACACTCCCGGATGGTGCCCGCTCCGCCATCCTGCTGTTCCTGCCCGCCGCTCCGGATGTGAAATCCAAAGCGCAGATCCTGCCGATCGAGGATTCAAAGAAAGCGTTTCCCGCAGGTTCGTTCCGCGTCTCCAACCTCAGCCCAAGACCCGTTAGGATCATGCTGGAAAAGGAAAACTTCGATTTCAAGCCCGGCCAAACCCTGCTGATCGAAGATCCTCCTGTTAGGGAAAACCAGCACTCCGGCATGAAAGCCTTCGCCTTCACGGACAACGAATGGCGGAGGATCGGCAGCGGACTCTGGCCCCATCCCGGAACTTCCCGCACCTTGCAAATCCTCTTTCACAACCCCGCCTCCGGCCAAGTGCAGATGCGTGCGTTCGACGACGTGCCGCCGCGCGATCCGGAGCTGGAACCCGCCGCCATCCCGTGAAAATCCATCGCTTTTCCTCGCGTCTGACCGCCGCATGCGCCATCGCCCTGCTGCTGCCTTCATGCGGATTGATTCGAGCGCCCTTCAAGATTGTCGGAAACGTTGCCGGTGGCACCTATCGCGCCGGAACCGACCTCGTTGATTCCACCCGCACAGCCATGGATGAGCGGAAGAAACGCAAGGAGCAGGAAAAAGCGAAGGCTGAAGCGCTTGCGGAGAAGGAAGCCGCCGCCAAAAAACGCAACACCCCCAACGCCGGTCCCACCGCGGATCCATCTGCCATCCTACCCGTCGAAACCGTGCCGATCGAACCGCTTTCCGATCCAGGGGCCAATCCGGATACCCTCCCGCCGCTTCCCGATCTCGGACCTGCGGACCTCGTTCCGCTTGATCCCCCCGATTGAGCGTTTGAATCCGCCGCCGGATCGCGTATCAAGCGCGCATGAAGGATCACACCGAGATGTGGAAAACCATCCGCCGCGTCGTCACCTGCATCGGCATCATCGTCGGCGTCTGGCTGCTCGTCGTCGCACCGGTCGAGCGTGTGATGTCCGGCGCGCGCAAGGACTTGTCCCGCGGCCTCGACAAGGTCCTCGGCGCGATCACCCATTCCAGCACACGCGTCGTCGAGGGCCGCGCGGAAATTGTCGAAACCACCGAGATTTCCGAGCTCTCGTTGTTAGAGATGCGGATGAACGCCACCCGCACTTTTGAAAACGAAGGGTACGTCCTCAAGTATCTCCCCACCGGCACCAAGAAACTGATCATCCGCGGACACTATCAGGTGAAAGCCGGATACCGCCTCAAACCCGGCATCTCCCTGCGTGTCGAAAACGGTCAACCCGTCGCCCGCTTCCCGAAGCCAGAGATCCTCTCCGTCGAACTCGTCGACTTCGATGTCCTCAACGAGGAAAGCGGCATCTTCAACAGAATCCAGGCCGAGGATCGTGCTCAGGTGCTGCGCGAACTCCGCGAGCAGATGCGGCTCGAAGCCATCCGCAGCGGCATGCTCGAAACGGTCGACATCACCCTCAAGACCCGGCTGCGCGACTTGTTGGATGTCGATGCGGTGGAAATCGAGCGCGAGCGTCCGTGATCACTCGCGCATGAAACTTTCCTCGTAAGGCGGCTCGGCGGCCAGCGCTCGCTCCACTTGAAGCACCGGTTGCAGAATTCCCTCTTCCGTCGGGAAAGTCATCACGCCCGCCACCCGCACCCAGCCGTTTTCAGGCATCTCCGGCGGGGTTTTTCCGAATTCGAGCACGATCGGAATCGGTCGGCTGTCCGCCGCGCAGCAAGTGATGAAAAGCCGATAGAGACGCTTCCTTGTTCCGTTAGGATTGCGTTGGATCTCGTCGATCCAGCGGCCCTCGGTCTCCACCTTCAGCCCGTCGAGCGCCTTTTGCATTTCGCGGTCACCGGCGGCAAAGAACAACTCCATCAGGTTGAACTTGTAAAATCCATCGTCGGTTTTCGGTTGAGACTTCTCGATGTCCTCGCGTGTGAATGGCGGCAGCGATGCGGCGAGAAACGGCGCGTTGAAGTCCGCCGGCGCATCGTAGAGCCCCTTGCTCGTGAGCGCATTCGCCGAATACTCGTCCTTCGTCCACGCCACCGAAAGCGCCACCGGCACCACCATCAGCAGGAATGCTGTTAGGGGAGGCAGATCGCTGGCCTCGTGATCATGCCCCTCCGCATCAGCACCTTCATGATCGTGCCCGCAGTCTGCGGATTGGCCTGCGGTGAAGAGATTGAACAAACCCAACACCGCCAGCCCCAGCCCGCCAACCAGCGCGATCGGCCGAAAGTCCGGTGCCAGATAGACGTTGATCCGGCCGGAAGCGTGGAAATAAAGCAACACACCGCTCCACAACAGCACGGCCAGCGAAAACAGGATGCGGCGTAGTGTCGGTTTCATTTCATCGAAGAGAGCAAGAGATTCTGCCAGAAAATCGAAATCCCGCCGATCGCCAGGAATATCCCGATCGCCAGAAAGAGAATGAACCGGCGGCGCATCACCGTCTGATAGAGGAAGATCAGCTTCACATCCATCATCGGCCCGAAGGTGAGGAACGCCAGTTTCGCGCCCCAGGAAAACTTGTGAAGCGTCGCCGCGATGAAGGCGTCCGATGTGCTGCAAAGGCTCAGGATGAACGCCAGCACCATCAGCGCTGCCGGTGCCTGATAGGGATTCTGCGCCAAACCATCCAGCCACTCGGCCCCGGGGGCGATGCCCGTGTTGAACAACGCCGTGATCGCCACGCCGATGCTGAAGTAAACGCCAACGTCCACGAAATCCTTCAGCGCCGAACGGAACGCCGCCACCAACCGGTTGTCCTGTGGTGCACCATGGTCGTGCCCGCAATCGCCATGATCATGATGATGGTGATCCCCGTGATCATGCCCGCAGCAGCCATCGTGCTTGTGATCGGGCTTGTGCGACTTCGCCTCTTTCGCCGCGCTTCTCGCCGCATCGTTTTCCAGTTCCTCCGCGAGCTGGGGTTTCAGGATCGAGCGCAACGACAGGCGCGAAACAATCAGTCCAACTCCCACCGCGATCAGGAAACCTAACAAAAGTCGCGAACAAGTCATCATTCCGGCTCCCTGTCCCTGGAAAGCCTTCCACGTGCTCAACGCCGTGATCGGATTCACGATCGGCGCCGCCAGCATGTAAGTGATCGCGCATGAGACCGGCAGCCCCTTTTTCACCAGCCGCCGGATCACCGGCACCACCGCGCATTCGCAAACGGGAAACACCGCCCCCATCAGCCCCGCGGACATCACCGCCAGCGTTTTGTTCTTCGGCAGGAAGCGGTCCATCGTCCCCGGCGGCAAATAGATGTCGATGAATCCGCTCACCAGCGTTCCAAACAAAATGAACGGAGCCCCCTCGAAGAGGATGCTGAGGAAAGCCAAGGCAAAGTCCTGCTGCGATTCAGGCGACATCGGCACAGAGCAAACCCGCTGCCATCGGGCCTGTCAACCAAGGCCCCGGCCAATCGCTCAATCGCTCAGCGCAGCAAAAAATACACGCCGAGCGCGAAAAACCCGAACCACACCGAAGCGATGTGCGCAACACTCAGCGACCGCGCCCCCGGGCTCTCCCACGGTTCGTCGCGCCGCAATCCGAAAAACGACTGAGCCTTCACTACCAGCACCAGTCCCAACCCGAGCCAGGCCAGCAAAAACAAGGAAAGTGCGATCTTGGCCCAAATCATCGGAGTGGACGCCCCTTTTCGGCACCCCGCTCGACCGATGCAAGAGGTTTGTGCGGCTTCCCCGTCCGGCCCAATCCCGCATTCGGTGGTTTTTCGAGAGACAAGATTGCCTCCGGGGCGTTTTTACACGAGAAGAAGTCGCCCGCATGACCCAACTCCTGATCGAACCTGCCCGTCGCACCGGATGCGAGGACCTTCACGCACTTTCCGAAGTCCTCAAAGGGGCGGCGCAGCGCCAACGTTCACCCATCGACGACCTGCTCGACGCCGGAGTCGTCGAAGAGGAAGCCTACCTGCGGGAACTCGCCCGCGACCTCGGCATCGAGTGGCTCGACAGCATTCCCGTCGCCGAACTTCCGCTTCCCCTCCGCGAGGCCTGCGGACCGCGCATCGCCCTTCGGCACCGACTTCTCCCCGTCGCCATCGAGGGCGAAGGCGATCAAAAACGCCTGAAAATCGCCACGTTCGACCCTTTCAACCTCATCGCCCGCCAAGCCGCCGCCCAGGAGCTAGCCCTGCCCATCGAGTGGTGCATGGCCTCTCGCAAGCGCCTTCATGAAGCCCTCCGCCGCCTCTACGGCGTCGGGGCCGACACCTTCGAGCAAATCCTCGAAGGCCGCGACTTCGACTACGACCACCTCGAAAGCGGCGAGGACGAAGCCAACGTCATCGATCAGGACGACGATGAGGAAGCCAGCGTCGTCAAATTCGTCAACCAGATCATCCGCGAAGCCCTCGACCAGCGCGCGACCGACATCCACGTCGAACCGCTCGCCACCAACCTCCGCATCCGCTACCGCATTGACGGCCGCCTCATCGAAATCGCCGTGCCGGAAAACATCAAGGCGCTCCAAAGCTCCGTCATCGCCCGTCTGAAAATCATGGCGCGCCTCGACATCGCCGAGCGCCGCATCCCGCAGGACGGCCGCATCAACCTCCAGTTCGAAGGCCAAACCATCGACGTCCGCGTAGCCACCGTCCCCACCGTCGAAGGCGAAAGCGTCTCCCTCCGCCTCCTCAACCAGGAAAAGTTCAACCTCGACAAGCTCGGCATGGAATCCTTCGTCCGCCGCAAAATCGAGCAACTCCTCCACCTTCCTAACGGAATCATCCTCATCACCGGCCCCACCGGTTCCGGTAAATCCACCTCGCTCTACTCCTTCCTCAGCGAGGTCAACCACCCCGAGCGCCGCATCGTCACTGTTGAGGATCCCGTCGAAAACAAACTCACCGGCGTCATGCAGATCGCCGTGAAATCCGAAATCGGCCTCACCTTCGCCACCGCCCTCCGCTCCATCCTCCGCGCCGACCCCAACATCGTCATGATCGGGGAAATCCGCGACCTTGAGACTGCGGAGATCGCCATCCGCGCCTCTCTAACAGGTCACTTGGTGTTCTCTACTCTCCACACCAACGATGCCATCGGCGGCATCAGCCGTCTCGTCGACATGGGCGTCGAGCCCTTCCTCGTCTCCGCCGCAGTCCGCGCCTTCCTCGCCCAGCGACTCGTTCGCCGCCTCTGCCCTCACTGCAAAATTCCCCGCGAAGTCTCCGATGCCGACCGCATGGAACTCGGCATCCCCATGAACCTCGCCGGCCAGGCCTACTCCAACAAACCCGGCGGCTGCGACCGCTGCCGCTCCACCGGCTTCGCCGGCCGACTCGCCATTTACGAAGTCGTCCTCCTCACCCAGCCCATGCAGGAACTCGTCGCCCACTCCGCCCAAGCCGCAGACATCCGCGCCCAAGCCGTCCGCGACGGCTACATCCCCATGCGCGGATACGGCTGGCACAAGGTCATGAAAGGCGAAACCACCATCGAGGAAGTCGTCTCCGTCACCTCCTCCGACATCGGCGGCGGCGAGTGATCCGCGACTTTCAGCAGGTCAGCATTTCAGTTTTCAGCGTTTACCACCCATGCCCATCTTCGCCTACAAAGCCCTCGCCACCAACGGCTCCGTCACCACCGGTGAAATCGACGCCGCGGACCGTCCCGAAGCGCTGCGCATGCTCGATCGCAAAGGCCTCCAACCCGTCAACCTCCGCGAGTCCACCTCCTCCGCTCCCGTCGCCAAACGCGGCAAGGAAAAATCCAACACCGCCGACTCCCCAAAACCCTCGGCGAAACCCAGCGCCAAAGCCGCCGCCAAGGAAAAGGAAGACGCCGTCCCCGATGGCCCCATCAAACTCAAACGCCAGGAGGTCGTCCTCTTCACCGAAGAACTCTCCGACATGCTCTCCGCCGGCCTCCAGCTTGAGCCCGCCCTCAAGTCCATGGAAAACCGCCAGGAACTCGGCAACCTCAAGGCCGTCTCCTTCAAAATCCGCCAAATCGTCCGCGATGGCGTGAACTTCTCCGTCGCCCTCAAAAAAGTCAGCCCCAGCTTCGGTGCCCTCTACTGCTCCCTCGCCGCCGCCGGTGAAGCCTCCGGCGCCCTCGACACCATCCTCAAACGCCAGGCCCACTACCTCAAAACCCTCGCCGAGCTCCAGGCCCGCCTCATCCTCGCGATGATCTACCCGGCCTTCCTCGTCCTCGCCGGCATCGGGGTCTCCATCGTCTTCGTCACCACCCTCATCCCCCAGCTCACCTCCCTCATCGACAGCACCGGCGGAAAAATCCCCCTCGGAGCCGCCATCCTCATCGGCGCCTCCGACTTCATCAAAAAGTGGTGGCTCGTCGTCATCCTCGTCCTCATCGCCGCCGCCATCTTCTTCAAAGCCTGGAAAGACAACGAAGCCAACAAACCCGCGTGGGACCGCATGAAACTCAAGCTCCCCCTCGTCGGCCCCGTCATCACCAGCCGCTTCTACGTCCAGTTCCTCGAAACCATGGCCAACCTCGTCGGAAACGGCCTGCCACTCCTCCGCTCCCTCGAACTCTCACGCGACGCCACCCAAAACCGCGGCCTGCGCACCGAACTCAACCGCGTCATCGAACAAGTCGGCGATGGCCGATCCTTCTCCAAAGCACTCATCCGCACCGGAGCCTTCCCGCCCCTCCTCATCGACATGATCTCCGTCGGCGAACAAACCGGAAAAATCGACCAATCCCTCCGCCGCGCCGCCGAGCGATACGACAAGGAACTCGACAAGGACCTCCAACGCATCATGGCCCTCATCATGCCCACCGTCCTCATCATCATGGCCGGCCTCATCGGAGCCATGGCCTATCTCATGATCACCGCCATCTTCCAAACCATCTCCAAGCTCGGTTAACCCCGCCACACCAGCCTCCCAGCTTGACTCAAGCATTTCTGCGGATAACTTGTGATGAAACAAATCATCACAACCATGCACACACTCACCGTCAGAGACTTGCGTTACGACTTCGCCAAAGTGGAGGCCTGGTTGGCCGATGGCCAGGAAATCGAGATCACCAAACACGGCAAACCCGTCGCCCACCTCTCCCCGCCCCGTCCTGCTGGTGGCGCAGCGAAATTCGATCCCGACGCCCACATGCGCTGGATGAAGGAAACCTGGGGTGACCGCGTCTTCAGTGCCGAGGAAGTGCGTGAAATGCGGGAAGCCGAACTCGGAGACCGCTCATGAAGGCTTATCCGGACACCTCGTTTCTCTGCGCCATCTACCGGACGCAGGACAACTCCCCAAAAGCCATCAACTGGCGTGCTGCCATGGATGAACCGCTCCATGTCACCCGGCTCCTCTTGTGGGAATTCAGGCAGTCCGCCCGTTTCCACGCCTTCCGCCATTCCCACAACCGGCAAGTCGGCTACCCGCTGCACGAGGCGGATAGAATGATCAACAAGATATCCGAGCACATCGAATCCGGTTCCATACTCACCGTCCACTGCGACCTCACCGACATCCTCTTCACCGCCGAGCGTCTCTCCAAATCCCGCACCTTCATCGGCGGCCACCGCAGCTTCGACATTCTCCACGTCGCTACCGCTCTCACCCTCGGTGCTACCGACTTCCTCACCTTCGACTCCAACCAAGCGGCCCTCGCCTCCTCGGAAGGCCTGACCACTCCGCTCATCGCCACCCCTTGAACCCGGCCAACCTTCACCAACCGGTGGTTCGAGCGACGCATCCGGAATGCCAAAGCCACGGACGATTGCGATGATCTCCCACTCTAACAGTCAATCAAGTCAAGCCGCGTCCCCAGCAAGCCTCACCTCTCCACCTTTTCCTCCCTCGAAATCACCCCGCTCCCGTCTCGATACCCGCCAAGTCGAAGGCGAGCTAGACGCCCTCTTCCGCGAATGCCCGGAATTCGGCCGCAAGCTAGTCCAGCTACAGGTTGCCCCATTCCGCGAAAACCTCCTTGTCTTTCAAAACTCCGGTAGCGAATCTCCATCGATCATCAACGCTGCGATAAGGTCCGAAGTTGTTACCAATCCAGCGATCCGGCCGAGACCTTGGCCCCTTATCTTGAAGAAGCCGGGGAGATCGATTTAACAGCTTCAGATTACCGGGGAATCACCCTCAAACTCAATGGGAAGACCGGTAAATGGGACTGTTCCGTGCCCGTGGCATATTACGAAGTCTCCCCATGGTTGTCAGGTGGGTGGAAAGATTCGGAAATGATTGGATGGTCGCGCAGGCCCAGCAACGGGCTTGAAAACATCCATTCGGATTTGGGCAGTCTTGTTGGCATCCTCGATCAAGCTTCGATTGAAATTCGAAGGGTTAGCACTGAAAGGACCGATCATGAGTCCAAAAATCTCCGTGCCATCTGGAACAAACTGGAATTCTCAATAGCAAAGGACAGGGTCGCGATCATCTATCCATTGATGCGAGACCTCTTCAGCGACTATCAGGCGGACACCGAAGTCCATATCTACACAGAAGACAAAGAAGCCGAACAACCTGCCGCAGATCCGGCGCCAAAGCCGGAAGGCAGCGCGAAAACTCAGCCCGAGAAAGAAGCTGCATATCGGTAGTTAGGATCTAGCAATCCATTCGATGAATCTAAAATGTCAGCACTGTGGAGAAATGATCGTGGCGAGGAGTTTTGGCAAGTGCCCCGGGTGTTACCGGAATCTTCCCGATGAGCTCCAACTCAGTCCCAAGGAAAAGGAGTTGGATGAGAAGGGGAGGGACTCAGTGGCATTCGGACAGAACTTCGACGTCGGAGGGGGAGTTGGTGGTTTCGGAGTCTCGGGCTTGCTGTGAACCTGGGGCTTTCGCTCTCATTTATCTAACGAAAATTGAGTTGGGAACGGCCGCACTTGTTGTGGGCGAGTTGGAAATGGGAAGCAGCTGGAATGCCGGGAACCCTTGGATCGAAGCTTGCCTTGAAGAATGGTGGATCGCCGGATTGTTTGGAGGCGATCATTCTGGCGTTTCCGCGAGAATCCTCTTCTTCAGGAATGGAGCGGAGCTTTTATTCCTTCCCTTCGGGATCGACGTGGGGATCATTTCCGTAGCTGGCTTTTCCTGTCCTTGACCTTGGATCGGGGCAACAGTTCGTTCGGCTCATGAAAACACCGAGAAAAGTAGCTGTGATTCTCCAACTCTGGCAGAACTTTGATCGGGGTCTGCTTCAGGGAATTGCTGCCTATGTCCGGGAGCGCCACGACTGGTCGGTTTTCGTCGAGGAGGTGGAGCATCAACGGATTCCGGATTTCAAAGCGTGGGAAGGTGATGGCCTGATTGTGAACTTCGACAATCCGCGCGTCGTGAGAGCGCTACGGCAGGTGCGCAAACCCATCATCGCCGTTGGAGGCGGTAGCGGTTGGCATGATCCGGCGTCCGGAATTCCCTATATCGCCACGGATGACAACGCCATTGGAAAGCTGGCTGCGGAGCACTTCATCGAGAAGGGCCTGAAGCACTTCGCATTCTGCGGTTACCCGGAGAACCGGACCAACCTTTGGATGACCCAGCGGAAAATCGGTTTCACCAAGCGTCTGATGGATGCCGGCTTCGATTGCTCCGTTTTCCACGGCAGGCACTCCACCGCCACCCATTGGCCGCGTGTCCTGCAGGAGCTTTCCACCTGGCTCGTAAAGTTGCCTCTCCCGGTTGGCATCATGGGCTGTTACGATTATCGCGCCAGGCATGTGATCGAGGCCTGTAAGCTGTTAGGTCTTCGGGTGCCGGATGATGTGGCTGTCCTGGGTGTGGACAATGATGTGATTTGCGAACTGGCGGATCCACCGCTTTCCAGCATCGAACAAGGCAAATTCCAGATCGGATATAGCGCCGCCGCAGCGCTTGATCGGCTGATGGCCCACAAGAAAGATGTTCCCCCAAGGCAGATCGTCCGGCCGGTAGGCCTCGTTGCCAGGCAATCGACCGATCTACTGTGCGTCGCGGACCCGTTGTTGGCCCAGTCGCTCACCATCATCCGCCGGGAGGCCTGTCAGGGACTTCAGGCCGAAGCGGTTTGCCGCCGTATCGGCCTGTCGCGTGGCACTCTGGACAAACGATTCAAAGAGACGATCGGCAGACCGATCGACCAGGAAATCCGCCGTGTTCGCATTGCCCGGGCCTGCGAACTTCTCTCCAGAACCAAGTTGCCGATCCGGTCGGTCGCCCATCAGGCGGGCTTTGGTAGCGAGCAGTATCTCAGCGCGGTGTTTTCCAAGCAGATGGGATGCACTCCCGCCACTTATCGAAGGGATCACCGGGACTCACTCGGTTGATCTTGCGCCTCCATCCCTTGTTCCGAGTGGAAACTCTGGTGACAGATATCTTAATTATTTTGCGAATGATCGCAATTGCGGAATTGCGAACCACCGGGTGATTGTAACTGCGATTGTGCCAATCCCGACCTGTTCAGGCGGCACTTGGTAGACCCGCGAATCCACGTTCAGACCACTCACACCATGAAGCCAAGAATTACAGATTGCCTCGCCGTTCTCGCCGCCATTGTGATCGCATCTCCCATTCGCGTTGACGCCACGGTCACCGCTGACGGGGTCGATTTGATCGACTCCGCTTCAACTCCAGCTTCCATTCTCGCTTCGGTGGGCTCGGTGGACCTCGCCCTCAACCTTGGCGCGGTTTCCGGGGGCTCGGTCAATGGCATTGGCTTTTCCGGTGCGGTCCTCACGGTTGGTAATCCGATTGTCGGTGCCGGTGCCACCCTCACTCCCAACGCTCCGACACCTCCAGGCACATCCCTCCGGAATCTCGACCTCAACGGGTTCCTATGGACCACCTCCGGGAGTTTCGCCGGGCTGATGAACGACGCGGTGGATACCCAGAGATTCCCTGCCGTGTCGGGCGACGCACTCAATTTCACGATCTCGGGTCTCGATGCCAACCGCTTTTATTTTATCCAACTGCTCTCCGGCGACATCCGTTCCGAATTTGAAAACCAGAACTATGAACTGGGTGGAGTGGTGCAGAATGCCCAGTTCGGAAATGGAGGTGCGAACGATGGCGTTCTGGTGAAATTCACCGCCACCGGAGAAACCTCACTGAATTTGTCGGTCTCAAATGTCACCGGCAACAGCCCTCCGATGCTCGCCGGTATTCTCATCCGCTCCGTTGAAGCCGGGCTGTTTGCTCCTTCTTCCGCCGTCGGAACCAGCGATGGAACGCCGGATACCATCACCTTCCCGGTCGGCAACGGGGCTTCCTTACCTTACAACATTACTGGAGCCATCTTCACCGGTCCCGATGCCGCGGACTTCTCAAGCGCTTCGGTCCTTCCGCTGGCGGTGCCCGCCGCAGGCAGCTCCGACTTCGTGGTCAATGTCACACCCACCGCAGGGGGAACGCGCGCTGCAACCGTCACTCTCCTCACCGATGACCCTTCGGCCCCGGAAATCGATGTTCCGCTCTCTGTTGAGGTTGCAGACCCGGCCATCGATATCGATCCGTCACTCAGCTTTGGCAACAGCACTTCCCTGACGGAACCTGTCTCAAACGTCATTTTCGTCTACAACGACGGTGGTGCGACGGATCTAACGGTCGGTTCGCCGGTGATCTCTGGTCCCGGGGCTTCGGCGTTTTCCGTCACGAGCCTGCCCACGCCCATCGCGCCGGGAGGCTTCGATGCTGTTGAAATCACATTCGATCCACCGGCCAACGGCTATTTCGCCGCCACCCTTGAGCTTACCTCCAATGATCCCTTCAACACCAATGTCATAGTGCAACTCACCGGGGAGGTAACTGGAAATCTGATCCTCCCGGTTTCGGTTGCGGGTGTATCCAGCGAACTGACCGCATTCGGCCGCGCCGCCTCCAACTCGATCAACGGCTCCGGACTCACCGGACTCGGTTCGGCAGGCAGCAGCGTCGGCATCGGGGAGACCAACCTCGTCTGGACCACCAGCGGAAACATCATCGCACCCAACGATCTCGATCCTCAGATCACCTATGATTTGGGCGGTGTCTATCGGGTAACCGCGATTCGCGAGTGGGGATACAACGACCCTACGATCAATCTGGTTCTTGGAACCTCCGCGCGAATCATCGGCCCCGACGAAGTGGAGGTCTTCACCAGCACTGACAATGTGAACTTCACCTCATCAGGCACGGTCAATTTCGCCTTAGCTCCCGGGACTCCGGCATACATCGGCAGCGAAATCCCCGTTAGCCTTCCTCCCGCACGTTATATCCGACTCGACATCAAGAGCAATCACGACGGCGCGGTGTTTGACGGAAGTGGTGCCAATCCGGGCGTTGCCGATGGCCGCAGCCTGACCGGCCTCAGCGAGGTTCGGTTCGAGGGCACGGAGGTTTCTGCCACGCCATTCGAGGCATGGCTTGACAGCTACTCGATCGCGGGTGCCGACCGCTCGGCAGACGCGGATCCGGATGCGGATGGCACCCCGAACCTCGTCGAGTTTTCCATTGGCGGAGATCCGACCTTGTCCGATCCCGAGAAGCTTCCGAAAGCCGAGGTCGTCGGCGAGAATCTGGTTCTCACCTTTGACCGTCCCGACGAAGCTGCCGATCTGCTGCTGCGCTTTGAGGCGGGAACCGACCTCGTCGTTTGGCCGGATGTATTCATTGTCGGCTCCAGCCCGGAGATCGCCATCACACCCAACGGCACCGATCCGGATGGCATCACTCTCACTCTTCCCATTGATGGCAATCCGATGAGGTTCGTCCGCCTGGTCGCTGGTGAAACCAATTGAGCGGGGAGATCGTCGGAATTGTGATATTTGTTAAACGAATTGAGATATTTTGCAATTGAAGCCCTGACTCGTCGCATCGCACACTGGTAATGTAAAGGTAAGTCAATTCTACTCGGTAATCCGAAGCCATTCATCACTATTTGGACCCATGAAGCCGAATCTAAAGCCATTTCCAGAAAGCCGTTGTGCGGCCCTTGTTCTCCCGCTCGCTGTGCTTGCCATGTGCAATGAGGCGAGGTCCGCGATCACGATCCAGTCCTATTGGAGACTAGGGGAAGGCCCTTCCATCGGGCTCGATACTTCAAGTGCGAACGATGGCGAGGTAAACAACTTCAACAACACCACAGGCACTGTGGTCAACACAGCCAGTCCTTCCGGTGTGAACGGCAGCACCGCTTATGCCAGCACCAGCGGCGTGAACTTCCAGGGAATCTGGATGTTTGGAGCGGGTTCCGATCCCCAGACGGTTCCAGTCGACAACTGGGGGTTCCAGTTCATGGTGCGCTCCACGAATACCGCCAGCATCAGTACCGTTGGCGCGTTCCGTGCTGTTTACGGAATGCTCGATGCTCCGGCGGGTGGTCTGGTGATTGAAGCTCGCCGGCATTCTGACGGCAACGTTTACTGGGATGTCAACCGTTCCGCGCAGGCCAACCTCATCATCCCGCGAGATTCGACAACACTGGTTGTCGACAACGAATGGACCCACCTGGCGCTTGTTAGAAATGCGGGGACGACCTACTTCTATGTCGATGGCGTGGAAGCGGGAAGCACTTCCCTTTCGATCGGCACCACCGACGGCCTGTTCGCCCTCGGATTCCAGCAGGGTGTTGGCACCAACAATCTCATTGGAGACTTCGATGAGGCGAATTTCTTCACGTTCGGTGCGGGCGAATTCAATCCCGCCACCGATCTTCAAGCAATCCCCGAGCCTGCCGCAGCCCTTCTCGGCGGCTTGGGCATCATCGCGATGCTGCGCCGCCGGCGCTGAACTCAAAATGGGGCCGCATCCACTGATATTTCATAACAAGTTTGTGAGATTTGATTGTGCCGATCCGAATGGATCGATGGTAAACTGCTTGGGAGACGCGGGTGGATACTGATGTCTCCTTCGCCCGCACTCATGACAAATACCATTCTGCTCAGTCTGTTTACCGGTCTGTTTTGCTCCGTTGCCGCCAGTGGGCAGGTGGTCATTCAGCCAGCTGTTGCCGCGGTTTCCTCTGAAAATCCGTATGGCATTGACCGCTCGGCTTCACGCACCCGCGACGCCTCCGGGTTGGCAAGTGGCGCATCCGGTGTGTCGGGCGCGGGGGATGCCACCCATCAACGGATCGCAAACGGTGCGATGTGGACCACTCGGGGAAACACGGCGCCCCCGATCGATAACAATCCCTCCATCACTTATGATCTTGGTGCGCTTGTCGATTTGCAGTCCATACGCATCTGGAACTACAACGAGAACACATTCACCAGATTTGGTGCGAGGAACATCCGCATCTCCACGTCGCCGGACAATGGAACATTCACAACCTCCGGTGACATTGAACTCCTGCAGGGTGGAAGCACCACCGCGGAGCCAGCCCAGAGTTTTGCCATTTCTGTCAATTCGGTCCGCTATGTTAGATTTCAAATCCTTTCGAACTGGGATGGTGCGGGGTTCTGGAGTTCGATCACGGGTTCGACCAACGCCGGTTCGGACGGCCGGTACCTCGTTGGATTGTCGGAGGTGAGGTTTGTCGGTTCTCCCACTCCGCCGCCGGCAACTGCGGCTGGGAATCCGGAACCAGCACAAGGTGCCACTGGCATCGAACCCGAGACGGCCCTGTCTTGGGACACCAACGACGGTGATGGGGCTGCCACCGGATATCGTGTGGTGGTCGGTGTGGGTGACCCGGTTTTCAACTACGAGGTGGAGACCGCCACATTGCCTCCATCGGCTGCAGCGCGAATGACATGGCAACCACCCGCCCATGTCATCCAGAAGGGATCGAGCTTCTGGTGGCGGGTTGAGAAAACCACGGCTGGAGGAGTGGTCTCCGGCCCCAGATGGTCCTTCACCACCCGCCCGGAAACCAGCGGCGAGAAAGATGCCCGCATGGCTTGGTTCCGCCATGACAAGTTGTTTGGTGCCATCGTCTGGGGGCTCTATTCCGGAGCGGAGGGTGTTTGGCCGCCGGTGACCGGAACGAAGGATCCTTCGTGGACCTACGCCGAATGGATGCAGTTCTGGTCGAATACCAGCACGTTGAGCTATCGAAATGCACTTGAACCCTATCTGACGGGTGAGAATTTCGACGCCACCCGGATGGCCCGAATGTGCAAACAGGCGGGCATGACGATGGTCTATGTGATGCCTCGCCACCACGATGGATATGCACTCTGGAACACACAGACCACTACTCTTCTCGCCCCTAACGGATTCAAGATCGCCAACAGTCCCGCCAATCCTTTCCAGCGCGATTACCTGAAGGAACTGGTCGATGCCCTGCGTGCGGAGGGGCTGCGTGTTGGCTTCTATTTCTCCCTTGGAGACTGGCATCACCCGGACTTTCCCCACAGCGGAATCCCATGGGCCCATCCACGACCCGGTGAGGCCAATCCTCCCGGACACACCGAGACTTGGGCCGACTACGTTTCCTACCTCCATCAGCAGGTCAGGGAGATCGTCGCGCCGGGATCGGAAACTGGCACGAACACGGACTACGGTCCCTTTGATGTTGTCTATTTTGACTACAGCTCATCCGGCATCAGCGGTGAACAATGGGGAGCCACGAAACTTGTCCACATGGTTCGCCGGTACCATCCCAACATCATCATCAACAACCGCCTCTGGAACGGCCTCGACAATCCGAATGGCGACTATGCCACGCCCGAAGCGAACATCGACAACGTCGGCTACAACGAATACGATCGTGATTGGGAAGCCATCATGTCCGCCAACGATCCGCCCACTTGGGGATATGGCCGACCCGACCTCTATCCCTTCAAGTCACCGCGCGACCTCGTATGGGACATCGTGGATGTCGCATCGAAGAATGGCACGATCGAACTCAGTGTCAGCCCGAAGGCCGACGGCAGCCTGCATCCCGACCAGCTCAGCCAATATGCCGGCCTCGGAGATTGGATGGCAACCAACGGAGAATCGATCCGGGGCACCACCGGAAACCCGGTCGCCAGTCGCCCGGCATGGGGTGAATACACCTGCAAGCGCGATGAGAACCGCCTTTTCATGCATGTCTTCAACCGCCCGCCAGATGGCAGGATCGTTGCCACCGGATTCTACGGAGCCGTGGGTGGCGCACGGCTGCTTTCCGACCCGACGATCTCTCTCGACGTCACCCCACTGGCTGGTGGATTTGAGGTCATGCTCCCCGCAGGCATGGCGGATCCGATCAATACTGTGATTGTTGTCGACTACACATTTCCCGTCACCCCGGCGACTTCCGCAGCCGTTTCGTCGGTTTCCAGCCAGAATGTGCTCGGGTTGAATCGGGCGGCAAGCCACACCGTGGACTCCAGCGGCTTCTCAGGTGGACTGGATGGCCCGGTGCATTCGGAGGGTGAAGACGGAATCGTTTGGACCACCGTCGGCAACCTTGGTCCGGGAACCGACTTCAGTCCTTCGATCATCTTCGATCTAGGCGAAATCCGTGACATCCGGGCGATCCGCGAATGGGGATACAATGCGGCGTTTCCCACCTTTGGCACGGCCATCTCGAAGATCGGACCTGACGAGGTCGACGTTTTGGGCAGTGTGGATGGCGTTACGTTCACCCCGGCTGGCAGCGTCCGGTTCGCACAAGCACCCGGCACCGCGGGCTATTTGGGAAACACGGTGGCTGTCAATCTTCCGGGCGTTCGCTTTGTTAGGCTCGATATCCGTTCGAATCATGATGGTGCCGTGTTCGACGGGACGGGCGACATCTCCGGCGGCGACGGTCGGAGTCTCACCGGTCTGAGTGAGATCCGCTTTATTGAAGGTCCACCGGGCTTTCCTGCACTGGTCCGCCATTCAGGGTTTGTTGGCAACGCATTCCGCATCCGATTCGACCATCTCGATCTTGGCAAATCCTACCGTCTCACGCGTTCCACCAGTCTGATCGGGGCCTTCACCACCATCGTGGATGGTCCGCGCCTGCCAAATGCGACCATCGATGATTTCACCGACCCCAATCCTCCGGCAGACCGGGCATTCTACCGCATCGAGGAGTCTCCCTGAAGCCCGGGTCCACGCTATCGATTGAAATCAACCACCCGCATCAAGCCAATGATCTTGCGTATCGTTCCAGTCATCGCCGCACACATCCTTTTTGCCGGCCCATCGCTTGCTCAGGAAATTCCATCCTTTCCCAAGCCTCCACCCTATCAGGACAGTGCGGGGAAAAAAGCCGAACGCATGCTTTGGTTCGACGAGGCCCGTCTCGGCATGTTCATCCATTGGGGCCTTTACTCGCAGCTCGGCGGCGAATGGCGCGAAAAACACGTCACCGGCGGAGCGGAGTGGATCCAGAAACACCTTGAGATCCCGAGCTCGCAGTATCGCCCGCTCGCAAAGACCTTCACCGCCATCGGCTTTGATGCCGATGCGTGGATCAAGGCCATCGCCGCCGCCGGTGTGAAATACATCTGCGTCACCACCAAACATCACGACGGCTTCTGCATGTGGCCGACGAAGCTCAATGATGACTGGAACATCTCCCTCACCCCCTTCAATCGGGATCCGCTCAAGGAGCTTTCTGAAGCATGCAAACGCCACGGCGTGATTTTCTGCATCTATCATTCCATCCTCGACTGGCATCATCCCGACTGGCCCGGGCGCCCGGATTTCAACGACCACGCCACAGGCAAGCCGGACAAGGAGCGTTTCCGCAACTACCTCTACGGGCAGCTCAAGGAACTCTTCACCAACTATGGCGAGATCGGCATGATTTGGCTGGACGGCAGTTGGGATCGCCAGCACTGGACCTCGGAGGACGGCAAACAACTCGAGGATTTCATCCGCACCCTTCAACCCTCGGTGGTCATCAACAACCGCTCCGGATACCTGCCACCTCAACCGAAATTCGATTTCCACATCGAGAACACCTACAGTTATGTCTTCGCCGGAGATTACATTTCCCCGGAGGGCGAGGTTCCCGCCACCGGTCTGCCGGGAATCCATTGGGAAACCTGCCAGACCATGCAGCTTCCTAACAACTGGGGCTACAGCCGCATCACCGGGTTCCGCACCTACACCGACCTGCTCCGCCAGTTCATCGACGTCGCCAGCAAGGGTGGCAATCTGCTGCTCAACATCGGGCCCACCGGCGAGGGCTTCATCCCGCCGCAGGCTCTCGGTTGTCTTGAGAAGTTCGGCGCGTGGATGAAGGTGAACGCCGGATCCATCCATGGCAGCACCGCGTCGCCGTTCCCACACCTTCCTTTCGACGGTCGCTGCACCCGCAAGGGAAACACCCTCTATCTCCATGTTTTCAAATGGCCCGAAAACGGATCGATCCGCCTGCCAGCCGCAAACACGGTGAAACGCGCATGGCTGTTAGGCAATCCGGAGCGGTCGCTCTCCGTCCGTGCCACGGCCGTTGGCATCGAGATCAAGCTGCCGGAACACGCCCCCGATCCGGTCGCCTCCGTGATCGCGGTCGAGATCGAGGGCGAACCGGAGCCGGTCGCCGCACCCAAACTGGTCAGCAAAGGCATCCGCCCGAAGGTTTCCAGCTTCTGGCCGGGCCGCGAGGCGCAGCTCGACGCGGGGTTCATCACCGACGGTGACCCTAACAGCATGTGGGCCGCGGAGGAGGCCGCGCGCTCGGCCACGGTCACCATCGAGTTCGCTTCCGAACTTGAGATCACCGAAGTCCTCCTCAGCGACGCGCCTTACAACCGCACCGAGGCGTTCGACATCGAGGCCCAATCGAACGGCACCTGGAAGAAGGTCGCCACCGGGACGAACATCGGCCCCAACATGAGATTGCCGCTCGAAGGGGTGAAAGCCCGCGCCCTTCGCCTGAACATCCGGAGGACGTCAGACACCCCGACCCTCGCCGAGTTCCAGATCTTTTCTATCAGCTCCGAATGAGCAGCTGGAAGCCTGCGGGTCTGCGACCTCCGGCTGAGCCTCAGCAACCGGCAAAACCGTGGATTCCGGCAACATCAGGAAATGGTGCCGAGGTAGCGCCGCTTCAATGCGGATTCGTCGATGCCGTCGAAGTTGTAACCGAGTTCCCCGGCAATCTGTAGGGCACGCGGGTGACTGAGGATCGTTTGCCATTCCGTCCAAATGCCGCTGAGGTATTGAAAGCGATCCACTACCTCGCCATGGGGTGGGAGTTTTCCGGTGTCGGTTGGCAGATCGAGGAATGCGAGCATGAGTTTGTTTTGGAGGCGTTCGAGGCCGCCGTCGTGATAGACGAAGTGGAAGAAGGGTTCCCTGGCGTAGCTGATGAGGACGGCAAGGTCGAAGGCGATGCAGAGCAATGGGCGGAATGAGGTGCCGCGGTCTTCCTCGGTGTGGAGGTCGGTTTCGGCGTCGCTCAATTCGGCGTGAAGGTCGAGGTTGCCTTCGCCGTTTTGGTCGAGGTAGAGCAGGTCAGTCCGGTTTTCAAATTTCGCATGGTTTCGGCGTTTGCTATGCGAAGCCTATCAACGTTAGTCGGCGGTGGAAAGAGAGGAATGGGGGCCAAACTTTTGGTGTGCTGGTTAGGACCTTGGTGACGAGCGGCCGGGAGAGAGGGTGGGGGAGTCAGCGGGACCAGGAGGGTTTGCGGTTTCCGAAGCTCCAGAGGGTGTCTTTTTTGACGGAGTGAAGGATGAGGGCGGTGGTGTAGTTGCCGACGGTGCGGAAGCCGAGGTAGCTGTCGCCGCCGATGTTGGTACGGAGGCCGTAGTAGTAGGCGCCTTGGGCGGGATCGATGGGGGTGCACATGGCGAGGAGGAAGCGGTGGTAGTCGAGGCTGGTGCGGAGGGCGCGGGGGTCGCCGTTGGTTTTTCCCATGAAGCCAAAGATGAGGCCCATGGAGGTGACGGTGTGGCCGTTGGTGGAGCGTTTGTAGTTGTCCTTGATCCAGCCATACATGCCGCGTTTGTCGCCGGAGGATTTGGCGGCGAGTTCGAGTGCGGTGGCGGTGATGCCGGTGCGGGCCATGGATTCCTCGCTGACGGTGAGGGAGAAGTTGTAGCCGACGTTTCCTTCCTCGCCGATGGAGGCTTTGATGGAGCGGTAGGAGGAGTCCCATGCTTCTTCGTCGATGTCGATGCCGCAGTGGGAGGCGAGGGCCCATAACAAGTGGGCGTGGCCGGAGGTGATGACGAGGCCTTTGCCTTCGTAGGGGAGCTCGGTGCCGCCGTGGCCGAGTCTGCCGGTGGCGGCGTCGATGCGTTCGCCCATGACTTTGCAGCAGGCTTTGATGCCTTCGATGACAGTATCATCTCCGGTGGCGAGATGGTATTCTGCTAGGAAGATACCCATGGCGGTGGCGCGCCAGTTGTTATGATCGACGCTGGTTTCGAGGATGGAGGCGACTTTGTGGGCGTGCTGGCGGATGATGCCTTTGTATTCGGGATTTCCGGAGGCGAGGAGGGCGATGGCGGAGAAGGCGTTGGAATAGCTGTCGCCGGTGCCGAAGTTTCCGGATTTGGAGTAGTTGGCGGCGAGCCATTGGCAGGCGGCTTTGGCGAGGGCGGTGGAGCGGGCGCAGTTGGGTGAGAAGTCGGTGAAGTCCGGGGCGGCGGGGAGGTCGATTTTGATTTCGATTTTTTCCGCGCCCCTTTTGATATCTAGCAGGAGCGGAGTGCCGGCGGCTTGGGCGGCGAGGATGGCGAGGCCGAGCTGGCGGGGGAGGCCATCGCCGCCGGTGGCTTCGTCTGCGCTGAGTTTGTCGAACTTGCGTCCGCCTGCGCCGATGATGAGGTCTCCGGCCTCGATGCCGGCTTTGGCGCCGGGTGCTTCGAGGGCGAGGGATTTGACTTCGGCCTCGTTGTTTTCCATGGCGACGGAGATGACGCCGCCGATGGGGCCAAGAGGGAAATGTTGGTGGGAGTTGTCCTTGCCGACTGATAGATCGGGAAAGTAGTACGGGGTGTCGGTGGTGATGTTGTCAAAGGAGCGTGGGCCTTCCGGTTCGTCCGACATGTCTTCGGATGATTCTGTTGATTCGGCGGGTGGCTCGTAGTTGCGGAGGAATTCCTGGTCTTCGTCCGAGAGACGGTCTAATTCTACTTAGTTAAAATTCTTGACGGGTCGTTGGATTACGGTAGAAAGCCCTCGGTGCCAGTGAAAAATCATTAACACACAACCCTCAGCGGCGATCGAGGCACCACGACGCCGCAAAAAAAGGCACAATCGAGAATTTAGTGGGGAAGGGCAAACGGGGTGCGGAGCCAGATTCTAACACGCCCAATGAGCGCCAAGAATGGGTGAGGACAGCGCTTTGTGACGGGAAGCCCCCTGATAACCTTGATCCGTGGCCCTC